>Ga0315915_1007884_pt1 | contig 12592 bp, 11 predicted proteins | sample MpolbnodulesMG_FD_207738 | JGI IMG/M metagenome (GOLD analysis project Ga0315915, IMG submission 207738) | Medicago polymorpha root nodule microbial communities from Los Angeles, California, United States - branched nodules | ecosystem: Host-associated > Plants > Roots > Nodule | place: USA... | reverse complement strand
AAAAGATGAAGAAAAAAAACTACCAAAGTTTAATCATATGCTAATCGGAGTTTACTTCAACCTTTCTTATAAGCAATGTTGACAAAATGCATGACTACTCAATTGCGATCTCAAAAAAAAAAAAAAAGCTCTTATATGATTACAATCTTCGGATAAAATATGACATGTCTTTAAGCTTATAAAATATTACAAGATCCACCAAAAACTATCTTCATTGTCCTTAAAAAATTTAAATAAACCTACGATATAAATTAATATAAATTCTCATGTTTTTAAACAACACTCATATTTTAATATAAATTAATATTAATCATGTCACTACATTTGAAAAATATTTATAAATCATTTGATCAAAAAAAATATTATAAATCATTGAATTGTATATGATAATACTTATCACACTTTTTATTTCCACATTTGTAAATATATTGCAAGCACTATTTTAATCAAACGCGTGCAACGCACAGGTTATATACCTAGTAATAATAACAACAACAACAATAACAACATTGTCTCTTAAAGTAGTTGATAAAAATATTACAGTTAAAGTTGTCAATTGAGATGGTCTGGTTAATTAGCAAGATTGAAAGGACTGACCCAATTGCTACATGGACTACGAAAATTGAATGAAAATTGCTCTTCTCACAAACAAATATGTTCATTTCCATACAAACTCATCAAAATACATTTACGTGATTTAAGTCACGTTCGTCTATATCAGCGTGAGTTAAGTCACGTTTGAAGCAACAAGAATTAAGTCACGTACAAAGCCAATGTGAGTTAACTCACGTTGTGATGTAGTAGTGTTTTAGGACAAAACCCAGCAATTCCACACTTCAACACACATTTTCTTTCCTTCTTCACCTCCAAAAACTCAAAACTGCAAAAATTTGGATCGAAATCATGAGCTGAAATCATTGCAAATCGTCAGGAAGCAAGTTTCTACGCTCATCAAACATAAAAAATCAGGTAATGTATCATCTAACCTCTTTTGATTTTGCTGGGTTTTGAGCTTAGTTCGTCAGTTTGGGAAGCATGTCTGGGCGTGACTTAAGTCACGTTGGTGCCCAAGATTTGAATTTTTGCGCCATTTTTTTTCTTAGCTTGTTACACATGTTATTTATATTTTTTTCCTTGTTATTTTTTTATTCAATAGACAAAGTGATGGTTGAAAATGTGGTGGATGATGGCATTGAGCCGAAACTGCTCATAATTGAAGCTTCCGTCGAAGATTCCGGCTATGTCAAACCTACTATTGATGTGAAGGTTAATCTCAAAATTCCCTTTCAAGCTCACATTGAAGAAAAACCTAAACCTACCAGTGTTTCAAATCTTCGCGATTATGAAGTAAACACCAACTCCTTTTTTTTAACAAATGAAAGATGACAAGAGTGAGATGATTTGTTTGGTTGGGTTCATCGAAATGGTGTATACAAACCACCGAAGAGGAGGAAGATATTGAATCTTGAAGGCACATGCTCAATGAAATGTGATTGTGGGAGAAAAACCTAAACCTACCGGTGTTTCCTCTAATGATATAGAAGCATTGCATTATATATATATATATATATATGTCGCGCCATTTTTGGAGATCAAGGCTATTTAATTAGCGTTTGACTCACTATTTTATTTCACGACCGAACATTTAATTTTAAGAGAAAAGGGGGAAAAAAAGTTCGAAACACCCCTTTGAAAAGGTTTAGGGTTCGGGGGTTAGTTACACAAAGGGAAGGTATTAGCACCCTTTATGTCCGTAGTACTCTACGGGAACCTCTTGGTTTTATTTAACGTTTTGTGCTATAAAACTTGCTTGCTTTTTTTGAAAAAAATGACTTTAAAGTGATAAAGAAAAGAGACCTATTTATCTACAATTTTATTGATTTGGAAGGACTAGGTCCTTTGCCTACGTACCCGTGAGGGATCAAAACCTCGTAGTTCGGGGTAAAAATTGACGTTTGATTTGTTTTGTATTTTTTATTGGTTTTGAAAAAAAGGTTTTAAAACGAAAAGCCAAGTGGCAAAATAAATTTGTTTTGTGTTTTTTATGTTAAAAGAAAAATGATTTAAGATATGATTAATATAGATTGCAATGTTTGATTTACGAAAGAAATAAAAATAAGACGATCACTTGATTTTGGGAATCAAGGTTTATTGTAAAAAATGTTTTTGTGATTTTATGATTATTTGCATGTTTTTTGTTCTTGAATAATAAGCTAAAAATAAACTATCGGAGCGAGAAAATAAAACGTAGGTACTTTGTGGCGACGTTGGATCACCACAAAGACCATTAACCTAGACTAGAGGCATAGAAGTAAAGCATACACACGCACGCACACATGCACCTACGACTATTACATAAGCCTATGATACATGCTATGGTCCGCGATAAAATAAATTACATAAAGGCCTAATTAATTACATTCTAAATCATGTGCAAAAAAACGTAAATAAATAAATAAATTACATTAGAGCCTAAATACACTTTCTAAACGACTAAAATGGAGAACTAAATATACGATGAATAATAAAAACATAATGATGAACCTAAACGAATAAGAACGCATGAGAATAATAACTGAAATGCAAAAAACGAAACAAAGAAAAGAAACGCGGAAAAAAAGAATTAAATTACACCTGGGGGGTGCAGCAGTAATCAGGGGATGTGCAGGAAATAGAAATGAAGAAAGACAGGAAGTATGCGTTGGGCCTAGGGGAATTGGTTTTGGACCGGTTCGGTCCGAAGAGGGAAACGGGTCGGTTTTCCAATATAAATAGATTTTTTGTCTTAAAACTTCAGTTTAGTTTCCATTTCTCTCTCTCTTCTCTTAAACTCTCTGTATTCTCTCTTCTACTAACCTACAAGAACATATGAATGTTCATCCTTCACACCCAGAAACCGGCGAGAGGTATGGGGGTTCCGGCGGTGGTTGGCCGGCCGGTACGGCGGCGCACCACGCCGGAACCCTAATTTTTTTTATGTTTTTCTTCCTCTTCTACGATCTACTTCTTCCTCCTACTTCTTTTTAATTTCTTTTATTCTTTTCTCTGAACAAACCTACAAAAACTAAATCTGAAACTAAAAGAGAAAGGATGAGGGTGTACCCTTTTGTGTTATGATCCGATCTGGATCGGTAAGGTCTTGTGTCTGGTTCGGATGTGGTGTTGATTCGTTGTTGTTGTATCGTGTCCGGTTGTTTGTGAGTTTTCTGGCTTTTCTTTGCAGGTTTGTGCGGTTGGAATCCTTTGTGTGTTCGTGCGCGATTCTCGATCTTTTTCTGTGTGTTGTGCAGGTTATATTTATAGTGCCAGGTTTGGACTTAGGATTTGAACAGAATTTCCAAGGCTTGGGGAGAAGGAAACAAATATGTTCCTCAATTTGGGATGCAGATGAACCGGAAGTGGATGAGGCTGAGACAGTTGGATTTGGACGAAAAAAGGACTATTTGATATGGACAAAATAAAAATTAAAAGATGAAGACTAAATAATTAAAGTGTTGAAAGTTTAATTTAAAAAAGAAAAATAAAGACTTTTATATACACAATTAACGTTATCTAAAAAATAAAAGATGGGAATTAAAAATACGATAAAAAACAAAAAATACAGAGAGAAGAGGGCCCGACTCGGAACTATAATGAGGTATTTTAAAATACCTCTCTGCCGAAATTTTCACTGAAATGCAGAGATTGATCAGGCTAAACTGCGTATGAACGTAGGGTCCAATGACACGTGTCAGTGACATGTTAGGTCAAAAATTGGGGTATGACAAAGACCTAAATACATTTTCTAAGTGACTAAAAAAGAATAAAGAAATAAATATACAATGAATAATAAGAGCAGAATAATAAATTTAAATGGATGAAAATGCATGAGAATAATGACTGAAATGCAATGCTAACGAAATAAAGGAAAAAAAAACGCGGAAAAGGAATTAAATTACAGCGGGGGGTGCAGGCAGTAGGCAGGGGATGTTAAACAGCAAGCAAAAAGATAAAGGGGGAAAAGCAAGATGGGCCTTGCTGGATCGGTTTGCAAGGCCTAGTGGGTTTGGGTGAAGGCTGGGTCGACCCAGTTGGATATGGGTCAGTTCAGTGGGGGTATAAATAGGGTGTAAGACCCATTTTCCTTCATTTTTGCAATTCCACTCTCTCACTTCTATCATTCTTCTCTGTTTTCTCTCCTCACATTTCTTCTTCTTCTCCGACGGAGAATAGGGCGGTTGGGGGTGGCTGCGCGGTGGCCGGCGAGCCATCGTGGCGGAGCCGCCGCGCCGGAGCTTAAAAGCTCTGTTTTTATTGTTTTTTTTTGTTCTTTCTCTTCTACTCCTTCCCCTCTATACTTTTCTAAACCCAAAATACCCAAATACTAACCCTAGACTTCTAGATCTAAAGAAAACGAAAGGAAAGAAAGTAAGAAAGAACTACCTTTGAATCGTGGCTGGATTCCGATTTGTTTCTGTTTTCCAGTCGCGAATTTGTGTTGTTGGGTCCGTTGGTTGACCTCGGCTTTATCCTCGCAGATTCGTGCTTCGGTCCTGTGCGTAGTGGCTGTACCGTTTGCGTCTGGTTTGAGATTTTTTGTTAGGGTCTGGATTCACGATTTGGAACTTGACAGATCGGTGGTGTCTTTGAATGTTTGGCTGCGAAAATTGTCCCCCCTTTGACTGTGTGTTTGCAGGTATTTATAGGGAGAGACTTTGGCCAAGGGTTTGTTGCAGAAAATCTGCATTTTGGATTGAGATGGGAAAGCTTGTTCCTGAATTCATGTTGTGGATGAGGCTGAGAAGGTTGGAGGCGCGCGACAGCCTGTGTTCTCTGATTTGGATTGGGACAAAAAAAATATGTACTTAAACTATTTGATATGGACAAAATAAAAATTAAAAAAAAGATGAAGACTAGATAATAATAAAAAAAGTATTGAAAGTTTAATTAAAAAAGAAAAATAAAGACATTTATATACAAAATTAACGTTAATTAAAAAAATAAAAGATGGAAATTAAAAATACGATAAAAACAAAAATACAGAGAGAAGAGGGCCCGACTCGAAACTATAATGAGGTATTTTAAAATACCTCTCTGCCGAAATTTTCACTGAAATGCAGAGATTGATCAGGTTAAACTGCGTATGAATGTAGGGTCCAACGACACGTGCCAGTGACATCTCGGGTCAAAAATTGGGGTATGACAATAATGATCAAAAGAAAATCATTCAAAGCTTGCAAGACTCTTATGTTCAAGCAACCGAGAAAATAAAAGTTTTTGGTAAAAATAAACTTCTTGAAAATTATAAAATAAATGAAAACATTATGCTAAAAACGGAGGTCAAAGAACTTGAAATGATCTCACATATTTTATAAAATCAACACAAACATTTCAAAAAATTATGGGATCAGAAATAGGAATGTTTGATAGAGTGGGATTAGGGTTTAATGTTTCTCAAAATAAAAAATCTACAAGAACTTTTTTATACCACAAAAAGAAAAAATGAAATGCTCATTTTGTGATAAAGATGGACATCTTGAATCATTTTGCTCTCATAAAAAAAGAATGCTAAAAGATAAACCAGAACATTATGTTTTGAAAAATCCAGAACATTCTCGTCAATATCCATAATGTTCTTCTTTGAAAAGAAAGGAATGTTTATATTGAAAAAGAATGGGTCACCTAGAACTAAACTGTTTTCTCAAGATTATACATCTTGAGATTAAAGAAATGATGTAGTAAATCCGCAAGTGCACGGTTTACCAATATAGTAATAAAAGATATCGTTCCGACATGGAGTTATGAATTCAATTAACTTTCAATAAGGATTAGAGAAGAGTTCAAGTTGAAAGGTTTTGTATTTTGTTTTACAAGAAAATATAATAATAAAAAGCGCATTGGGATTATTGGTTCGTCATGGTGACAAATCCTTCACAAACCAAACCCTAAACCTAGAACTTTATGTTGGACCTGTTTTCTAAAGACAAGTTTCTCTTTAGCCTATCACATCTCCTTTCAGTTTCAGTGAGTGTGTTTCTCTAGCAACCACGCCTATTCTCATGGTTGATTGCTATTGAAATCCTTGAAGCTCGAAACTTTATTGTCTCAAGGTTTGCTAGACTATTCTCATGTTTCACAATCCTTGTCTAATTTCACTTGTTCCAATATCAAAACATCTTCTTTCGATGCTTTGCTTTGATATTTGTGATTATGAATTAACAAGTACTAACCCTCTGTTGTCGCTTTATGAATTTGATACTTGTTAATTCATTATGAAAATGGTGAAATTAGAATAGAAAATAGATTTACATAAAATTAGGGTTTGAGGCTTGGTTTGATAGGGATTAGGTCATTAGACTCATCCAACAATCCCAAGACAAGAAGAGTCTACCCACTCACGTTCATTGTAGACATAGAAGAGAAGAAGAAGAAGAACGTAAAATAAAGGTGAACTTTTTTTCAAAGAAACAATTGTCACTTATTATTTCCAAGAACAAAAGATGAATCAATATGTTTGCTAGCTGCTCTTTATAGTCTACAACTACTTAAGCCCCAAGAAATACCCCAATAGAGTGTTCCACAAGAAACTACGGGCTTTAGGTCAGAAATAAACTAAAATAAGCAGCTTGTCGAAGAAGCAAAAGCAGCAAAAGGAAGTTTGTGGCCGTGCCAAGCCTTCTGATTGGTTGGCTTCATATTTTTGTACCAAATCTTCGTGTTTTTGGCCCGAATCAGCTCCAAATCTCCTTTCTTTTGCTCCAAGACTCAATCTTTCAAATGTTTGTTCCTGAAATTAAATAACTTGCAATTGAAGTAAAATAGTTCTAAAAAGGAAATAAAAACATATAAAATCTAAATAAAATAGACTCAAATATTATATTAAAAATACTAATTATTGACTCAGCAAACTCCCCCATACTTGAATCTTTGCTTGTCTTCAAGCAAAAGGCATGAACATTAGCAGTATAAACAAAATTAACATATGACAATCATTATTAAAACTCATGTCTCCTCCAAGTCTTTGTTCTAGTGGCACACTAATCTCAATCCAAGCATTTCTTATGAACCTATTCAACCCAACAACAAATCTCAAGTGTGTGTGTGTGCAGTCCAGCCCTTTTCTTGCTCATGTGTAAGAGATATTATGAGGAAACAAGTTCTAACCTTAACACTAAACCAACCGAGAAAAATACTTTCTTCATTTCATATAAGAGAGATGGGAATTATTTGATCATTTGACAATTTAAACACATATAAACACTTTTGGGGACCTGCAGAATTTTTATTGATATTTGGAGACAACACATTCAAGTAGGAAGTCAGGTAGTGCGACACCTACCCCCTAGAGTCAATGGCGTCCCCTATATATGTATTTGTTCTGACCCCTTTTTGATAAGTGAGAAGGAATTATAGAAGCTAGTTAGTTTTTAGAGACAACACCTTCACATAAGAAGTCAGGTAGTGCAGCTCCTGCCCCCTAGAGTCAATGGTTCACTAGAAATAATTTTTCTTCTGACCCTCTTTGTTTGATCTTTCTATTCCCCACACAAACTTATACTACTTTTACTCTGAAGACTTTTAAGGGTCAATTTAAAATTAGAGTTAGAACGTGCTCCTTAAAATACCTACCTACACACTTACTCAAAGACTGCAACTTTGTGCTTTTCTCAAAGAGAATTTTCACAATAAAATATGATGTGGGTATATCAAGAACACTTAAAACACAAGAAATTACTTTCATGTACAAGAATCAACCAATTCGGAAGAGACAAAAAAAAATTTATGTCATAATTTACAATAAAAACAAGCTGCTTTTCATGCCTTTCACAACAAAACAAAACATAAAATTAAAATTCAAGGGAGTTTGGAAACACTACGACACTTGAAATTTTATTGACTCCCCCCACAAACTTGGGTAAATCATCGTCCTTAATGATTTAAAAAGAAAGAAAAATTGCAAGAAATAAAAGGAAAAGGAAAAGGGAAAGCTCACAATTTATTGGGGACCCTGTGGAGGATCCTCGAGGTTAATATGTTGCATCATCCTCATGATTATGCAGCTATTTTCTTCAAGCATACAATTGCCTCTTTGGACATCACCACGTAGCGCGGAGATTTCAGCACCTTGTCTTTGTTGCTCGGTGCTTATCCTTTGGATCTCATTTTGCATCCATGTCCACCGGTCATTGTCATATCGTCCACCGGCTTAATGGTCATGGTGCACTGGATCATCATGTAAGTGTGCACCTTCCTCATCCTCGTCACCACAATCATCACCATCATTTTGTACCTCTGGGTTAGTACCAACATAAAGCAAATTTTCCACCACCTTCGAGTTAGTAATTGTTGGATTAGGTAGAATGATCAAACATTGAGCCCTAGGGATTCTAAGCTCATATTGGTAGTTTTGAAGCGGGCCATAAGGTCTTACAATGAGCATAGAGGTGAGGGTATCTAAATTTAGTCTATTGTTTTCCTCAATCCTATTAATCCCACTTTCCTCACCCACTCCCATCTTTTTAGCAATAAAGGCGGTGATTCCACCCACCATTATTTCACTTTTCTCATCCGGTTTCTTTTTAGCAACGGAAACAAGATAATCAAGCAAATAATAACAGGTGTTCACATGTTGATTATTCAACATAGCCCACAACATAAACAACTCATACCTAGGTTATTCAACAATCTAACCACATTATCTCTAATACCTAGTGTATTCATGGCACCACTATCAAGGTACCTACAAGCAGATATGATTTTAGAGACAAGAGTTTTATACCTATTCCTTTGGTCGGCATCCTTGAATTCGATGCGGTGGTTATAGACTGCTGCTTGCCTTTTACCTGCACCCCTTCTTGAGCCTTCAACCTCCTTTCCTTTTCTCTTTAAAGCCATTGACCTTAGGTTGGGTTGGTTTGGGTAAAGTTTTGGTTTTTGGTAAGATTTTGTGTGGAGAAGGTGGTTTTGGTGATGGGTTTGGGTTTTAAGTAAGAAATTAGAGTGTTGTGGTGAGGATTGATGAAGAAATTGGGGTTTTTGGGTTAGGGTTTTAGGGTACGAATTTGTGGGTTTATGGGTTTCGGGTGAAGTTTAGAGTTGTTTTGGTTTAAAAATTGTGTGATTTGGTGAGGTTTGAAAAAAGTTATGGAGGTTTGAAGGTTGGAGTTATGGAGGTTTAGAGAGAGAAGTTGATAGATGAAGAGGTTGTGTTGTTTGAATGAGGAAAGAAGAAGGAAAAAAAATCAGGTTTTAGGGGGAAAAGGTCAGGCACGGGCCGTGCCTATGCTTATGCCATTTTATGTTTTTGTGGTTTTTGGGTCAGGCACGGGTCGTGCCAAGCTCTGTGGTCAACGACTTTGAAATTTTTTCCTTTTTTCGCATCATGTTTGGACAAATACCTGCAAAACAAATTAAAATAACACAAAACAAACAAAATAAAAAAATAAAACTCGTGGGTTGCCTCCCACGAAGCGCTCATTTAAAGTTATTAGCTTGACGGTTAGAAGGTTTCTCTACCCTATACCCAACCTTTCACAAAGGGACAAAGGCATCAAACTGACACTAGTCCCTAGCTCACACATGGCTTTCTTAATGGTTTCACTCCCAATCACACAAGGGATGGAAAAACTACCGGGACCTCTGAGGTTAGGCTTAGCAAGCCTTTGTGGGAAATGAATTTTGGGTTTATGAGGTGGTGAAACAATTGGCTTATCACTCTCTCCTATGGCTTTCTCACTTTGTGATTTTTCGCTCTCTATGTCACCCTCAATTGTCTTAGTTTTCACAACGAGGTCCTCTAACTGCTTACCATCCCTAAGTATAATAGCATTTATAAGGCCTTTAGGGTTGGCTTTAGTTTGGCCTAGAAAGATTTCGGGGGTTTGAAAGGAGGTAGCCACTTGTTGGGCTACTTGAGAGATTTCAGTCTCTAACATTTTGTTGTGAGTAGCAATGGAGTCCACTTTTGATGTAAGCTTGGAAACAGAGTCATTCAAAAGTCCAGTTTGATTCTTAAGCTCTTGGAGCTGCTTGGATTGATTTATAACATAATTTTCCATTAAAAGTTCCAAGCTGGATTTTTGAGGGACTTCTTGGTTGTTTGCATAACCGAGTGGTGCTGTTTGTCCAAAGGATTTTGAGGAGTTTTATAAAAGTTTTGATTTGGCCTCATCCCTTGGTTATATTGAGCATAATTTAATTGCTCAGTACATTCAATAACACTACCTAGTTGGCAATCAATGCCAGTATGGCCAAATATACCACATACTTCACATGGTGGTGAAACAAGAGTAGGTGTAACAACACTTACACTTAATTTATCAAATTTTTGAAAAAGTGTGTCCACCTTAGCATTCAAATGATCATGGGCAGAAGCTTCATACATACCTGCCTCTTTTTTAGAGGGTGAAGGAGCAACAACAGTGATGACTCTCTCACTTGTCCATTGATAGTGGTTTTCGGCCATGTCCTCGATCAAAGCATATGCTGTTGTGTAAGTTTTATTCATCAAAGCTCCACCTGCAGTTGCATCAACATAAATTTTTGTGGTATACAAAAGACCATTATAAAAAGTGTGGATAATAAGCCACTTCTCTAAACCATGATGGGGGCAAAGCCTAAGCATTTCTTTGAAACGCTCACACACATCGTAAAGAGATTCCCCATCTTTTTGAGTGAATCGTGTGATTTGATTCCTTAATTGAACAATTTTACTATGGGGAAAGAATCGGGCAAGGAATGCTTGCCTCATTTGGTCCCATAAAGTAATATAACCAACTTCCAATGAATGAAACCAACCACTAGCTCTATCCCCTAAGGAAAAAGGTGCAGCCTTACGGCCTCTTGGTTTGCCTTCAAGGTTCCACTGAGTCTTAAAAAAGTTGAAATATGAAGATCGGATCCTCAGTGGGTGATCCGAAAAACTGATTTTGCTGCAATAAGCAAATAAGTGCAGGTTTTATTGTCCTCAACCGTTGGATACATAATAACAGCGTAGGGCTCATTTGAAGATGGGATTGCATACTCTCTGAGAGCGCACTCCTTAGCCATATCATTATTATTATGTGTGTTTCATCTTCTTTCAGGAAAGAACCTTTCAATCTCAGGAACGAATTCTCCAAGATTTATGGTTCTTCGCATTCAAGAATAAAAAACTCCAAAAGTTAAAGGCAAAAAGAAAAAGAAAGAAAAAGAAAAAGAATTTTTTTTTAGTCTAACCGTTATTAAAAAGTTAATCAAATTGCCTAACTCCCCGGCAACGGCGCCAAAAACTTGATGTAGTAAATCCGCAAGTGCATAGTTTACCGATGTAGTAATAAAAGATATCGTTCCGACAGGGAGTTATGAATTCAATTAACTTCCAATAAGGATTAGAGAAGAGTTCAAGTTGAAAGGTTTTGTATTTTGTTTAAAAAGAAAATATAATAATAAAAAGCGCATTGGGATTATTGGTTCGTCATGGTGACAAATCTTTCACAAACCAAACCCTAAACCTAGAACTTTATGTTGGACCTATTTTCTAAAGAGAAGTTTCTCTTTAGCCTATCACATCTCCTTTCGGTTTCAGTGAATGTGTATCTCTAGCAACCACGCCTATTCTCATGGTTGATTGCTATTAAAATCCTTGAAGCTCGAAACTTTATTGTCTCAAGGTTTGCTAGACTATTCTCATGTTTCGCAATGCTTGTCTTGTTTCACTTGTTCCAATATCAAAACTTCTTTTTTCGATGCTTCGCTTTGATATTTGTGATTATGAATTAACAAGTACTAACCCTCCACTGTCGCTTGATGAATTTGATACTTGTTATTTCATTATGAAAACGGTGAAATTAGATTAGAAAATAGATTTACATAAAATTAGGGTTCGAGGCTTGGTTCGATAGGGATTAGGTCATTAGACTCATCCAACAATCCCAAGACAAGAAGAGTCTACCCACTCACGTTCATTGTAGACATAGAAGAGAAGAAGAAGAAGAAGAAGACATAAAATAGCAATAAAATAAAGGTGAACTTTTATTCAAAGAAACAATTGTCACTTATTATTTACAAGAACAAAAGATGAATCAATATGTTTGCTAGCTGCTTTATTTATAGTCTACAACTGGTTAAGCCCCAAGAAATACCTCAATAGAGTGTTCCACAAGAAACTACAGGCTTTAGGTCAGAAATAAACTAAAATAGGCAGGTTGTCGAAGAAGCAAAAGCAGCAAAAGGAAGTTTGTGGCCGTGCCAAGCTTTCTGATGGGTTGGCTTCATATTTTTGTACCAAATCTTCTTATTTTTGGCCTGAATCAACTCCAAATCTCCTTTCTTTTATTCGAAGACTCAATCTTTCAAATATTTGTGTCTGAAATTAAATAACTTGTAATTGAAGTAAATTAGCTCTAAAAAGGAAATAAAAACATATAAAATCTAAATAAAATAGACTCAAATATTATATTAAAAACACTAATTATTGACTCATCAAGAAACTAACATCAAAGGACCCAAACCTTCATGGGTACCTAAGGAACCACTAACTCAAAATGCAGAGATCTTCTCAAGATGCAAAGAAAAAGCCATGGTACTTGAACAATGGCTGTTCAATAGACATGACAGGGGATAAACATTGTTT
>Ga0315915_1007867_pt1 | contig 12612 bp, 6 predicted proteins | sample MpolbnodulesMG_FD_207738 | JGI IMG/M metagenome (GOLD analysis project Ga0315915, IMG submission 207738) | Medicago polymorpha root nodule microbial communities from Los Angeles, California, United States - branched nodules | ecosystem: Host-associated > Plants > Roots > Nodule | place: USA... | reverse complement strand
CTTTGATGCAATGCTCTCCTTGTTTGTTTTAGTAGCTTATTTTATTTCTTAATTGATCCAAGAGGTTTTCTAATGTCCCTCGTGTTTTTCTGCATTCTCTTAACTGTTTTACTAAAAAACCTGTTCATTACAATTATATTTATTGTTTCTCTTTGTATAATAAGGTGTGGAGAAGACCAGCTATTGGGCAAGCAGGTCCACTAGGAGGTGACTTTCCACTGGTCACAGGGGAAGGACATAATGTTCTTGATGTTATCTTCACATCTCCAATACCAAACCTTGGTAAGTTCTCCCTGCAATTGAGATGTTGCATATTTTAGTCTGTGCTGGTCAATCTCATTGACTTTGTATTACTTGCAGCTGAAGTAGCGAAAATCCTTGATAAAATTGATGGTGTTGTAGACCATGGTGTCATATCAAAAACCCCGTTAGTTTTCTCTCTCAACTTTTATTTTATGCTCTTTAAATAGGTGGTTGACAATCACACTCATTAGGCTAGATAAGATGAGCATCGGTTCAAAAGATCTGATACAGCTTCGAGTCTCTGATGTACTCTGTTGTTTTTATATAAGTTGAAATTAGCATCTGCGTCTCAACGTTTTCAAAAGATTTCTCAAACTTCTACATAGTAAATATATGAGAATATTTTTGTAAGTGAAGAATTATAAACTTATTTTCATTGAGAAGCTATTCCAAACTGGGCCTTACTGATGAACTTTGCATGATTTCACAAGTGAGGTAATATTATCCGAAATTTGTTAAGAAGTTCTAATAGAAATATATACAAACTACAATTACAAAGAGGTGCAAAAAGGGTACGATTAGTATAAGTCTGATGTATGTGCAACCTATTTATTTTGTTCAATGAGTATAACATAAGCAGGATCAACATCCTAGTCACTTTTAAACATCTTGTTCTACTAAATTATTGCATTGGTTCTATTAATATTCTTCCCAGAAGCAAAAGAAACAAAGGAAAGTGGTTTATATGACAATATTAACTTATTTTATTTGCGTCCATTATTTTGTAATGCAGATGTACAGTGGTAATTGCATCTCCAAATGGGTTGAACGTTTTGGACAAATTGACTGCAGATGTAGTGGGTTAGGCACTTGAGCTTCAGTTCTTATATCTCTTCTTTGTGGATGAATGTAAATGACAGATTAAAATTAGGGATGTTACACTTACAGTGGAGTTATCAACAATAACGAGTTTTGCGGTTGCACACCTACATGCACACGCGCGCCTTTGCAACTCCGATTTTCTATTTCAATTTCAACATGATGTCATGGTTTGCACAATCTCTAGAATTCCTAAATGTTAGTAATTTTCCAGTTATGAGACAATGCTAGGTACTCTCTTTGGTGTTAGTAATTTTCCAGTTATGCGACAATGCTACGAACTCTCTTTAGTGTTGATTATAAGAAGGGTTATGCTATCTTGTGCCCTCAAGGCACAAGATAAGGAGCAATAAATGACTCAAGGTCCCACCTATTCTATATTGAGAAAAGGAATAATTAAGTGTGGTAATTAAATATTAAAAAGTGTGTTTTTAATTATTTCTTCATAGCTCAAATGCCTTTCTTCGTAACTCAAAGGGGTCAAGATCAAAATAAGAATTCCTAAATGTTTATAAATTTCTCCATTTGTTGCAATTTGGAGAGAGATAGACACAAAAAAAAAGTGGTGGGTTCCATCACTAAGTGGGTTCCACCATCATTAATTAATTTTTATTTTTTATGTGTCTTTATCTCTCTAAATGGAATATATGGAGAAATTTATACATGGAGAGGATTTTGACCCAGCTCAAAGGTGTACCAGGTACTGATTTGATATTGAATTAACAATTATAATTGCAGTCCTTATATCCAACATTGTTTATAGAAGGAACAAAAAAAAAAGGAGGAAAAAAAGCATCTAATCTTCACGTTGCTGCTCGTTCGTGTGTATTGTGTCATATGTGTAAAGGGTCGTTTTGTCTTAAAGTAATTCAAGAGACATACTGAAATGCCACTTTAATTTATACTCTCTTCAGTCTTGATTATACTGAAATGTCACTTTATAAAAACTTACTATTTAAAGTCATTAAACAATTTGGATGCACTCGTTATCATTTCCTTTTTATTTTTTTATAACTTTGAGAGAAATAAATGACACAAACCAATTTTTAAAGGGTGTGAATTTTTGTTGCCGTTGCTTATGTACTCCATTGAAAATCAGCAAATAAAAGTGTTAAGTTTAACGATGATAATTTTTTATCTTTTTTTAGTCAAGTAGCCTAGTGGTTAGAGAAATTCACCTTAAAGATGAATAAGTGGGGTGTCCGGGGTTCGAACCCCGGCCCCTGCACATATTGTGCATTATCCTTTATTAAATGAGCTTAAGCTCATGGGGACAATAACTTTTTCATTTAATTGATAAAATAATTTTTATGTTAAATTAAATACAACAATATTCCACTTGTATTGGAGGTTGAAACCGTTCCACTGTATATTGGAGGTTGAAACTGAATGTGACGCTTGGAAAATACTGAGCACAATGTGACGCTTGGAGAACACTTTGAGCACAACAAAAGCACAAGGATCAACGCAAGAGACAATTAAGTTTTCAAATAATTTCTTATAGTCGCTCAGTTACAAAATAATTGTCTCTTTAGCATTTTTCGTTTTTTCTGTCTTAAAACAATTGTATATTGCAAATGACTCAGTTGGTATTTTGTTAGTATAATTACTATTTATATCTACAGAATAGATTACAACGCTAGTACATTGCGTTTATTTAAAAGGAAGGGGCATTCTCAATTTGCTTCAAGGGTTTCAGAATTAGTCTTGACGGGTAAACCTAAACAAGTAATATTTTCATTAACACCTCATTTCAACTTCAAGTCAAAGGTAAATGTTCTAATTACTTTCCAATTGTGACTTGAGTTTTTATTATTTTTCTTCCTTAGCTTCTTTCGTTTACTTGTTGACAGATTCATGGCAAGAAAATGCGAAGGACATGCTGTTGGAATAGACCTTGGTACAACGTATTCATGTGTTGCAGTATGGCAGGAACAACACTCTCGAGTTGAAATCATTCACAACGATCAAGGCAACAAAATAACACCTTCTTGTGTTGCTTTCACCGAAGATCAAAGGTTTATTGGTGATGCTGCTAAAAATCAAGCAGCTGCCAACTCTCAAAATACTGTTTTTGGTAATATCAATTCATTTACTTCTTTATATATTTGTTTTTATTATTTATTTGCTACGTTACCTGGACTATTGAGCAAATAGAATTTTTTAAACGATTCCTAAACTAAAAAGTTTGTATTAAGGCTTTGAACTTACTTTTGAATAATCTATATATAATGGTTCATGTTTATTGACAAGTTTAGATACTTTATTACAAGAATTATTTAACATAAACCAAATTACAAATTATTTACAAGTTCAAAAGCACAATTACCTATACTAATAAATTATAGTTCATTGATCTATTTAGAATTTCCCTGATAAATTATGGACCAAATAAATAACTAGACCTTATTAATATCGTTTTTTCAGATGCTAAGAGGTTAATTGGTAGGAAGTTTAGTGATCCTATTGTTCAGGATGATGTATTATTATGGCCATTCAAGGTCACTGCTGGTGTCAATGACAAACCAATGATTACTGTCAAGTACAAAGGCCAGGATAAGCAGTTCTGTGCTGAAGAAGTGTCATCTATGGTACTCACAAAGATGCGAGAAATTGCTGAGGCATATTTAGAATCACCTGTTAAAAATGTTGTTGTTACTGTACCAGCTTATTTCAGTGATTCTCAGCGAAAAGCAACTATAGATGCTGGCTCAATTGCTGGCCTCAATGTTATAAGGGTAATGAATGAATCCACTGCTGCAGCTGTCGCATACGGCCTTGACAAGAGAGCTGATTGTGTTGGAGAAAAAAATATTTTTGTCTTTGATCTTGGTGGTGGCACTTTTGACGTTTCTATCCTAACTATTAAGGATAACATCTTCCAAGTTAAGGCAACTGCTGGAAACACTCACCTTGGAGGAGAGGATTTTGATAATAGAATGCTAAACTACTTTGTACAGGAGTTCAAGAGAAAGAACGAAGTGGATATTAGTGGAAGTTCAAAAGCCTTGAGGAGGTTGAGAACTGCTTGTGAGAGGGCAAAAAGAATACTTTCGTTTCTTGTTGTTGCAACTATTGAGGTAGATTCTTTATTTCAAGGCATTGATTTTTCTTCATCGATCAATCGGGCAAAGTTTGAGGAATTGAATTTAGATCTTCTTAATGATTGTATAAATACTGTTGAGAGTTGTATTATGGATGCAAAGATGGACAAGAGAACTATAGATGATGTTGTACTTGTTGGTGGATCTTCTAGGATTCCCAAAGTCCAACAGCTATTACAGGACTTTTTCAATGGGAAGGAATTGTGCAAGAGCATTAACCCTGACGAAGCTGTAGCTTATGGGGCAGCTGTTCAAGCTGCTTTGTTGAGTAAAGATGTTAAGAATGTTCCAAATTTGGTTCTGCAGGATGTTACACCTTTGTCCATTGGTAGGTCAATAATAGGAGATATCATGCATGTGGTGATTCCAAGGAATACTTGCATTCCTGTCAAGAAGACACGAGAATATGTTACAGTTGAAGATAACCAATCATATTCCTTGATTGAGGTTTATGAGGGCGAGAGAACGAAAGCCAGTGACAACAATTTGCTTGGTTCCTTTTATCTTTCTGGTCATACCCCTGCTCCCCGCGGTCTCCCTTACGATGTATGTTTTGCTATTGATGAAAATGGTATTTTGACAGTTTCTGCAACGAATAGTTCTTCTGGCAATTCAAATGAGATTACAATAACCAATTACAAAGAAAGGTTGTCAGGTGAAGAAATAAACAAATTAATTAAGGAGGCTGAGAATTTTCATATTGAAGACAAGAGATTCCTAAGGAAGGCCAAAGCAGTGAATGCATTGGATGACTACATTTACAAAATGGGAAATGCTTTAAAGAAAAAGGATATTAATGCGAAGCTCTCTTCACAAGAAATCGAGAAGATCGAATCTGCAATTGCTGTGGCCACAAGTTTGCTTGATGAGAAAAACCAGCAGGTTGAAATAGATGTTTTGGAGGATCATCTGAAGGGCCTTGAGAGTAGGATGGAACAGATTATAGCTAAGACTAATTAGTTTGTTTTCTCAATTAAGATTTTAATTATTGTCTTTCTGTTTAATATGCATTATGTTTAAGTTAAGTAAGGTTTGATAAAATTCAGCTATTTAAACCAATACTGGTATTTTGGGTTTTATTTTATTAGTTTACAAATCCAACAAATAGGAAGGCTTCCATTTCAGTCTTCTCAGAGAGTTTAATCTGCTGTTAAATTTCTGGCCAAATGAACTTTTAGTAATGAAAACAAATCATTGACAAGATGCTTAACTTTAGAACTGTTCATGGCTGTTACTTCATTTAAACAGATCTGCTTAATTTCATTAAAATGTGATTGGTTATTCTTCCAGATTATGCCACTGCTGTGTTTTAAGGAATGTATCTTTTAATCATTTATTGTTTGACAAAAATATACCTACAGTTTGATGAGGTGTGCTAGTTTTTTACTAAATGAATTGTGCTATTCTTTTTTGTGAAGAAAGTTGTGTCAGATATCTAAATTTAGTATCCAACGCGCGTCAAACATAATTATGTTCAACCAATGGACAAAATTTCTTATTTTTTGTGTTATTCTTCCTCAACACACTTAAAAGTCTTCATTTAAATTTCCTTTTAAGCCTAAAACTACATTGTGTCGACACTGCCTATCATGTCTCTATTCAGCTCAAATGAATCCTAAACACGAGTTAAAAATTAAGTAGATCAAGTAGCATGTTTTCATTTAATTCCTATCTATGTCAAACAAAGTAAATCAAATCCAGGGTGCTTACATAAGTGGAAAGTTTTACTTAAAAAGCATTTGAATGTGAAACTGATAATTTGGACTTTTTTTACAACGATAAATTTTTGACAGAATTAACAAAGTTAAATAACCACAGCAATAAGACTAAGACATTGCCACCATTTGATTCTGATTCATGGTTGCACCATGGTTCCTCCTCACTCTTGTTCTCCTTTTCACTCTTCTTTTAGGCTGACCACCAAATATCATCACAAGCCATCTAGGCTTTCCAATTAAAAACATACAATATCCGATGCCTATTCCAATCACAAATCCACATCCATATCCAATTGCCACCGGTTTCCATCCAAATCCAAATTTCCCGTCGCTCCAAAAGCTGTTGTTAAGTGAAGGTGGAGAATGTTGTTCAGGTCCGCACTTCTTTGACAAGGGAAATCCACATAACCCCAAGTTTCCTACATATGAATCAATTGAAAATGTCTCGAACTGTTTTCCTCGAGGTATTTCTCCCACCAGATGGTTATTGGAAAGGTCTAAAACTTCAAGAAAGCCCAAATTGGTTAATTTTGTTGGAATCACATCAGTGAGCATATTTGATGAGAGATCCAGCCATTCCAAGTTTGTCAAGTTTCCCATGAATTCGGGAATAGGACCAATGAGTCTGTTATGGGAAAGGTTAAGTCCTATGAGTGCTTGAAGCTCACCAATAACATTTGGAATTTCTCCTTCAAATTTGTTTCTTGACAAATCAATAATTACTAGTTAGGTTTGTAAGGTTGAAAATGGATTTTTGAATATTGCCTTGTAGCTTGTTACCAGATAGATACAGCGTATCTAACGAATACGATGAGATTGCACTGATATGTCCTGTAAGTCGATTGTTTGATAGTTCTAGATGTTCCAAAGAAGGCAAAGATAACAAGGAGGAAGGAATTGTTCCGTTTAGAAAGTTATCATTTAAACTCAAATAAGTTAGCTTTTGAAACCCTGTGATTTTGTTGCCAAGGGGACCTTCTAATTTGTTATGCGAACAATCTAATGTAACAAGTTGAGTCAAGTTAAATAATGAAAACGGAATTTGTCCTTCTAATTTGTTTGAAGCTAGATCGAGTTCTTGCAGTTTGATCATCCCACTAAACACATCTGGTATTTGACCGCTAAATGAATTGGATGAAAGATCCACGTGAATGAGACGTTGAAGGTTTGAAAACGAGGAGGGGATTGAACCATTAAGATGGTTTTGTGAGAGACTTATGGAATTAAGATGTGTGAAGTTAGAAAAGGACAGAGGAATTGGCCCTTGGAATCCACAGTATGAGAGATCTAAGGTAGTGAGAAAAGCATTGCAACTCAATTCAGGAAAATCACCTTGAAGGTAGGAATTATCTGACATGTCTAGCTCTTGAACACTTGGCAAACAAAGAGCATTCTTTTTTAATTTTCCACTTAATTCTGTTGATTTAAGATTAAGAGTAACCAAATAGGAAGATTTATTGAAGAGAAAATTTATGGAGTTTACTCTTATTGAAGACATGTTTGTTTGATCTAAAAATAGCTCCCTCAAATTTATGGAGTTTACTCTTGCTAAGGAATGCAAGGTAAATATTTATAGCTAGCTAAATTGAAAATACACTATTTTCTAAAACAAAATTCAGTTTTGCTTGGTGAGCATTGTTATTTCCATTCAATATAATAATTGTTTGACATTTCTATTGGAAATACAATAATATAATTGAAAATACAATATTGTATACGTGTAGACTGCTCTAGAATTCAATTAAGGTATAATGTATCTCATTTCACACTTTAAAAATTCGTATTTAAACATATTTTGTTAAAAATTTCTAAATTTTTGTAGCTGATCTCATCTAATAAATTACAGATATAGTGGACGAGTGGTCATTTTCTTTCATAATTTCTAAATTTTTGTAGCTAATCTCATCTAATTTCTAAAAATTTCTCCTTCAGTTGAACCAAATTAGTCACTTGTCTCTTTTTTATTTTTGGACAAGTAGTCATTTTCTTTTTATTTGTCATTCTAACAAGCATCACTCATTTTCTAGTCCATCCATTACATTATGATGATTGTTCCAACTCTTTTCACATTACATTGTTTTTTTTTAACTGATATTATCTGCATGCAATATTACAAAGACTAATCTCTTGAACTAAACAGAATCAAAACACTATAACGACTTTTCCAAATCTTTGAACATGACATTGGCTAAAAAGTTGTGGTTGTACGTGTACAATGACTTTAAAGTCATTGTTATGGTATTGATTGGTTTGATTTTTTCCTAGCTAATTAGTTTGATTTTTCAACCCAAGATTCCTTCTATTTCATATCTTTACTAAATTGCATATGATTTATAAATTTATTATAAGAGTGAAGTCAAATTTTAGTCTCGAAATAAATCAAAACAAACTCAATATACTCCCTAAAAATAATAATCAATTTTTCGTTTCACAAAAACAAAATTTAGCTAGAAATGAAATGTCTCCTTATTTATATATCTATTTCAACGGTAAAGAATGCTCGATAATGCGATAAAATTAGGTTACTTTCCTTCTCGTGGTTGAAGGCGAAATTTGTTCATTTTTCCCTTCAATTACCATGGTTAGTGGCTTAATCCCCTCGCAATGTTGGGTGGTGGCTAGTTGTTATTTCTTTCGCTGTTTTTTGTCGTTTTTGTCCATTTTCTATTTTGTAAATATTGTTTAGACTATTATGTTCTTTCTTGGCACACCTTGTGTTAGGAAGAACATTTTGATTTGATAATATATTCCATTTTATCTTCTTAAAAAAAACAAAAAAAACCTCTCAAACTAGATTTTATCTACCCAAAGACAAATTGCAAGATTGAATTATATCTTATTTATGAATGTTGTTGAAATCTAAATCTAACTCTTTTTTTTTAGGGAAAATCTAGCTCATCTTTATAAAACCAACTTGTGCGGTAAGGATTGCCTTCACTTAAAAATACTTGGTTGAGGTTTGATGTAATATATGTACAGATACATCCTAAATTTTAGTTATTTTGGTCAAGATTTATTTATTTATTTATGCATCTGAATGTATATGTGTGGACTGATCATGAATTCAATGAAGGTATAATATAATTATAACATATAAACATTATTGTCCTAATATATAACATTATTTTCATTATCTTAACATATAACATCGTTTAAATGATTAACAAAAACTATTAAGAAAAACATAAAAGAACGATTAACAAAGGGCAGAGGCATAGTGGTACTCTTTCACGATAATCCGTTGGAAGGAAATGACAATAAGGGTGTGTTTAGATTGAGAGCGTAGGAGGAGAGGGCTTATTTTACTTTTTTAAATTGCGGACTTTGTAAAATAATTTTTAGAAAATTGAATTAACAACATAATAAATGATCATATAATACTTCAAAAACACTTAATTTATTTATAAAAAAAAACATTTTACATTGTTCGTAATTTAAAAAATAAATGTGGACTCTTCCCTCCCTTCCCCTCCTAAACTCTCGATCCAAACACACCCTAAGATGCATTGTGTTCAAGACCACCATGCAAAACATTATTGCGAATTTGGGATAAAATAAAAAAAAAAAATAGTGATACTCCAAGGTTTTGGTTGTACTTGTACGTCCAAAATTAAAAATCTAAAAGAAAATAACAAGAAAGTTAGAGGAGCAAATACGCTAAGACTTAAGCAAGGCAATGAGGTGAGAACTATGCATAAATTCATGGAATTATTGGTGTTGACCTTGACTGTGGTTGATATTCGAGTGTGAAGAAAGGTGCTTCTATGACACCTATGAATTTATTATTAACTTCATTGTCTTAACATAGAACATCATTTTCTTTAAATAAAAACATCATTTATAATTTAAACCATTTTAAAAATAAATAACCATAACAAAACTAATAATCATAAAATGCTTTTCTAATTTTATATAAATTTGAAAATTAAAGAATTATAAGTGTCGTGTCCTGTGTATGTGCTTGGTATCAAAGTTACTAGCTATGAACTATGATGTTACATATCAGCAAATTCCTCTGCCTCTGCATTCTCTAATATGTTAAAAGGAAAATGGTGATAACTATATAATATCTATGCTGACTTTATGTTATAAGAGCTCGTGGTTGAGGGAAAAATGAGGAAAGAGAGGATCTCTTATAATCACACAATCGAAATTCATATTGAAAAAATATGGAGAGAAATATGATACAAGATGTGTGTATATATAGTATATAGAAATATGGAGAGAAATATGGAGAGAAATATGATACTAGTGTTTTTTGACAAAAGTAAACAACTAGTGTTGTTTCCTCGTTTTTTTAAGGATGCTTATTCTTTGTATAAATGTAAACCTTGTAATATCAAAGAATTCAAGCATTAAACATAGCTCTCTTTATACAATAGATATATAACCAAATGAGTGCATCAATTTTTTTTTCTTACTATGATATCGATATGAAGTATTCATCGCTTTTTAAGAGCGATTAATCTCTCCTTTAAAAAAAAAGTGACTAATCTTTGTCAATAAATCATGTGGGTCACACCAATTAGGTTCTACTCTTTCAACCAATTTTTTTTTAAACACAAGAGCAGCGATCGAAGTTAACAAATTATCTTTATTCACTATCGATTACGATTTTTAATCATTTTCATGATTGCATAATAGTGTATATAAAAATAAAGTGAGTAGCGTACATAGTATAATTCGTAGGTAAAATTAGAGAAAAAAATAAATTAATAGTATTTTATAATAAAAAATAATATTTAATTTAAATTCTTTTCATTTTGTAGCACGATATTGAAGTAGAAATAACAATCACAAGAAAAGTTTGAATTGTGAACCATTTTAATATTAGTCTATATTTATGATGATGATTCTCAAGTTGAAACTTGAAAAAAATAAAACTTAACTAGTTTATAACGTTCTCAAGTGTTAGTATAAGAATTAACAAAATATGATGATGGTATATGTGAAATGAATTCAAACTTAAATACTGGTTCACCCATTGTGGGTGACTCCTGTTTTCGCCCTTGGTGAGATTTTTTCACTATGATACTTGAAAAACCGTCACAACTACGGCACCTAGTCTTCTATAGCCTCAACACTCAACAGACTTGCAAACTTGGGAGAGAAGGCACCTTGTGAGAGAGAGAAATGGAGAGTGGTATAATAGATTTGATATTAAAGTACTTTTTTTTTTTTTAACATTGAATCTCAAATTTCATATTTTATAACTTTTATTACTAGAAATTTAAATTTAAATTTAAATGGGATCAAACTTATTCTCATCAAGGCAAATTCCTTGATCCATCCAATTTACCATTATTTATGAGAATGATTTGGATCGAGCAGAATCTCTATTGTTTTAGATCCTATTCTTTCATACGACCAAATTAAATAGACTTGCATAAATCATCAACAAAACTCTTTGAAAACTTTTTCAGATGGAAAAATTATCATCATAATCATAATTCTTGTGGATCTTAGATCATTTTTTTTCTATTACTCGAAATGAGAGTATAAGAATCTAGAAAACATACACATAAAAGACTTTTAAGTCTAAGAAACAAGGATTTTGTTATTCCAAACTAGCAAACTGATATGGAAAACGTTTTTTTTTCTGCATTGAAGCAACTTCTGTTACTAATTAAGACAATTTTATGACTTTTTCTACTGACACCCCATAAACTTCCGGTTACACTCTGATTAGACAAAAATACCCTTGATTCTTTTTCATACGTGAAATGGATTCACGTACCTACTCCCTTCGGTCTCATATATAAGAAAAGATTCTATTTCTAGATTCATTGAACAATTGATGTATCTGGTCTACATTATAAAACAAATACATTAATTATTCAATGAACCTAAAAAAAGAATATTTTCTTATATATGAGACCGGAGGGAGTACATGTTAATTCAATTAGCGTATGCTTAAATTAGATCAAAATCTCCGATTCACGTGCATACAATACATATGAATTCACGTAAACCTACAGTTTACATATACCTCCAAAATACTTACACCATTAGATTCACATACACCATAGAATTCAATTCCACCACATCAATCAAGTAAATTAATCAAATCACATGGTTAAGAAGGAAATGAAAAGAAATGTAGATTTAAGGGAGGCATGCTGTCAAGGAAAAATGTGTTGTTGCAAGATGATAGAATCACAAATTTGGGTGAATGGTCATTGATATTGACTCAGTCCACTGTGGAATTTGAGTTTTGTTCTGATCTTAATACTACCTTGTTTTTGAAGCGTGTTATTCAAGATGAGAATCCTGATTTTATAATCTGAGGGTGAAACATCTTTTGATTTGAATAATCTAAATCGACTACTACATGACGGTATGTGCGAAAACCAACTTGCCGGCTACCTGTTTGGCTCCTCAGTCCTCACAATGGAACCCAAAGTTAGGTATGTCTTCTGGCTTGCCACCTGGACGAAAAAAGTAAGTGGTCAGAGGTTCAACATATTCATCAAATAGAGCACAAAAATGTGAGTGAGAAATATTGCTATTAACTCTGCACACTGGAAATCACAAGAGATTTGTCAGACTTTGCAATTTCACTCTTCAAATATTCAATAACACGATGAAGCTTGAAATCTAAGGTTTATCATAGGTGGTCAAGTCCATCCACAAAAACAGATATAAGGATGAACTTATGTCAAGTTTAA
>Ga0315915_1007866_pt1 | contig 12612 bp, 5 predicted proteins | sample MpolbnodulesMG_FD_207738 | JGI IMG/M metagenome (GOLD analysis project Ga0315915, IMG submission 207738) | Medicago polymorpha root nodule microbial communities from Los Angeles, California, United States - branched nodules | ecosystem: Host-associated > Plants > Roots > Nodule | place: USA... | reverse complement strand
ATTCAACGTAAAACGGAATGTCACACTACTTTTAAAACATAAATAGAGTAAAGTTACTATTTATCAAAAGAACCCTGTCAAAAATTCATTTATATCGCAGCGGAAAATTATTTCTTAACTAAATCCACACCAGCCCCTCAAATATATTTACTCTAAATATTCCAACATATTCTACTAAATAATAATATAAAGCCACTTAATAAAAAATTAAAACACCGCAACACGTCATAAATCAACATAAATCATATAAGTCATATATAAGACTCTAAACTCAACCGAAAATAATTAAATAAGAAAATAGGGCGTTACAAAAAGAGTTAAAAAAAGATGGTGAAAATGAATGAGAATTAAAGGAGAATGATGAAGACGATGTGGTATGATGAAAATAATGAACGTATGGTTACCACTGATATTGTGAGAAATATCGTACAAGAGTGAGCTAGGCTGAGGTCAGGGCCGGCCTAAGGGTCAAGCAACCCAAGTAAGGGTTTTAGGCCTCAAAATTTTGGGTGAAAAATAAGGCCTCTAAAAAATTAACTTGGTAATAAGTATATTATATGACAGATAAATTACGAACATTTGCATAGCTTAACTGATTACCAAAAATGCCTCAACTACTCTAGGTAATGAATTCAAATGTTGGTCTCCACAAAATTGTTTTTATATAAATATTCTATTAAAATATAATATTTTTAAAGACCACATTAAAAATTTTGCTTTAGACCTCTTAATCCGTTGGACGGCCCTCGCTGAGGTATGTTTTCAATTTTGGTTTTAAACTGAGTGAGTTGGGTTGGTTTAACACTTATTTCAACTTTAAACTTGGATCTCAGTATGGGGTAAAACAAGAATGATCTAAACTAATATCACAACTTATTTACTGTTGAGTTTAATTTAAACATGTCATCAGTGGCGATAGTTACACGGGGTCGAGAGGTAACTATAACCTAATTTTGGTTGAAAATAAAAAATAAAAAAAAAGAGAGAGAGGGGGTCGTAACAAACACGAGAGGCGCGTGGCAGCATCTAGTTTAACAGATAAAAAGGCTTTCCTGCATCAGAGGTAACTGTAACTGCAAAACAATCCTTTCTTTACACTCAAACAAATCAATCAATAATCATCATCGCTTTCTTTCTCTCTCTCACGAGTGAGTCTTCCTTTTTCCATCGAACCCTACTTCATCGCTTTTATTACTCTTCATTCATTCATCGCTCTTCTGGTTCTGATTCATGCTTATGATTTTTATTTTTAATTATTAATTAATTGTTGATCTTCATTGTTTTAAGCTAATTAGATCACATTAATTTCAAATTCTTATTCTAACTTCTCTTATTGCATTTGATTTCGATGCATCTGTTATCGTTTCTCCTGTTTCATTTTGGATTGCATTGCATAGCTTGTCCTTCGATTGAAATATTTCATTGATGAGAAAATTGGAGATGATGCACTGTCGGTGTAATTTTTAATGATGTCGTCAGTAAAAACAAAACTAATTTATATCGTCAGTGCATCGTCATTAAACTCTAGATTTGACTTTTTTTCATTGATTCAGTAAAATACTAAAATTGAGCTGAAGGTAAGTTATTATGTTTAGATACATTAATGCAAAAGTCAATTCTACAATAAAAAAGCTCCAATTTCTAGCTTTGAGATAGAATCTGTTCTCGAGGCAAAATCAATTCTGCTCGAGAGCAACCAAATATGTCAAAATCAATTCTGCATCTCTAGAATCAATTTTGTCTGCACCAAAAGTGGAACTAAACATACACTATTCAATGGATTGAATGAACTTAAACACGTTTGAAGTCTGTCTAATGGATTGCCAAACAAGCATTTATCAGAAATTGAAGTGTGTGTTGCCTTGACTGATTTGATGTCATTGATGCGTAGAGATTTTGTGATTCAGTGTTGTTTTTTGTTTGTCGTGATTGCAGTTTGAGATGGGGATATATCTGAGTACCCCGAAAACAGAGAAGGCCTCTGAAGATGGTGAGAATGGCATGCTTCGCTTTGGTTTGTCTTCCATGCAGGGTTGGCGTGCTTCTATGGAAGATGCTGTAACTATTCTTTTCTTTTCTTTTGGTTCATATATTTTTGTTACTTGTTTTGTACGCTGCTTTTAACAGCGATGCATTTTGGTGTTTCTTGATGCGGTATGTCGTGTGATGCTTGTTAATCACGGTTATTTGGCCGTATATGTGGGATGGAAAGTTATTCTGAAAACCTAAAGTGGGTTGTTAGTGGTATTATTTGACTTGTGAGAAAAATATCAATGTTGTTAAATAGCGGTGCTATAGCATAGTGGAATTCGAAAGTTCCACAATACACTGTTTAGTACAAAATGTAGTCAAATAGTGTCGCTATAGGCCTATAACACTGTTGTGTAGCTGAATTTGAACAAATCGCTATTTTTCGTGATCTGCGATTGACAACACCGGAAAATCCTAGATTGACATATATACCAACGTACAGTGACTGATTTTGTTATTAGCACAATTGATTAAGAATGTTGTAAATGGAGCCGTATCTTCATCTTCTGTTTAAAGAAACTTATAGAGTACTGCTTTCATCATTAATATACTACAACAATGAGGAGCATAAAGGTATCATTATGTGTGTATAATAAAAAACTTATTTCAGTCATCTATTGTTGCGAATTCAGAAATGTAAATAGTAAAATTTCAATTTATTTGAGAGCGAATGGTCCTCTTCTATTGTTGAGAAATTCCTTCTTTTTGGAAATGATGATAGCATGTATATGATGCAGATGCTTCATGTTTTGTCTACCTTCTCTTGTACTTTAGTAGCCCATTATTATATAAAATCTAGTAGATACGAGTTTTGATTCTTCTATATGACTTCCCAGCATGCAGCTCATCCGTATTTGGACGAGTCTACGTCTTACTTTGGTGTTTATGATGGCCATGGAGGTTGGTATCTTGTCTTCATGTTTTCATAATGTTGTTTTTTCCCATCCATGCTCATTTTCAAATACCGCAAGGGAATGAGATTTTCTTTTCTGACATTTAAATTTATTATTTTGGACTGGAATCTCATCATTCGAGTTGTACCTGTAAACTGTTAATAAGAAAATTATTTATTACTCAGAAAACTGGGTGGTTTAAATGTTTGATATTGTCTTAGCAAAAAAAAAAGTTTGATATTGTCTCTAGCTTGTTGCCTTCATTTTGAACGTAAATTACAATTACAAGTTCTTTTAAAGTTACAATTATTTCAAAGTTGTCATGAACGTAAAATACTACTTCAGATTTCGTCTTTTCTTTTTAACGATAATTTCTTTGTAATTATATTTTTGGTTGCAATAATTCACCAAGAATCCAATATATTTTCATCATTTACAAAAACAAACTCCTGCAGGTTTGACATTTTTAGCACAGTGTGTACTAGTTTGGATAAGCATCTCAACAATCATTTTATAAGACAAGAAAATAAAATGAATCAAGAAGCTAAATGGATCAAACTCCTCTCACGAGTCGAAATCAATTTTTCACCCCAACTTTTTTAAAAGGTCTCATACAACTTTTCCTTAAGCACCTAATAAACTTATAAGAGAGTTTCCGTACGCTAGGAATCAACTACTTATATTAATTAAACTGCTTTCATAAGTTATAAAGTAATCTAAACTGGGCCTATTTTTTCTTAGAGTCATTTGGAGTTGGATAGGAATGCTTTTTGGATCTTCTTCACATCTAGAATGCTTTTTTATCCCATAGAATTTTCGTTTGCAATATCTGTATTTTCATCTGGTGGCCATGTTAAGGGAAACTGGGCAAAGTATTTTCCTTTTTGGTCCGTGTACTTTGGCTGTATTTTGTATTTATACTATTAGCCCATTCAAGACTTAGTATTGATTATAATTCACTTGAGGACTTTGAATTTTTATTTTTTTTTAGGGATTGAGGACTTTGAATTTGAAATGTCTATAAATTTTATATAATTTCAAAATATAGTGGGGTGACATATATACCAATATTTAACATCTAGTTCTATATTCGTCAATATGGCTTCACTGATTTGCAGGTAAAGCTGTTTCAAAATTCTGTGCCAAGTTTCTACACCAGCAGGTGCTTAGGCATGAAGCTTATTTAGCTGGAGATATAGCCACGTCTTTACAGAAATCTTTCCTCAGGTAATTTTGTTTCTTGTCCTTTTGAATTTTCATTAATCTTACTGGATGCCAGTATAAGCCAGCTGACGAGATAATAGGGTTGCTGTCTGATAGATTAAATTTATAGGGTAATTTTGTTTCTTGTCCTATTGTTTCGTATCCACAGGGACTGTTTCAATTTCTACTCGGCAAAAGCGTTAAAATCAAGGATGTATTAAATTTATAGGGTTGCCCTAGGCAGTAGAGTTGGGTTTAATAAACGGTAAATAAAATGGTATGATAATTGGATTAAAATAGATGATCAAGCCTTTCGAATCCTCTATTGCTCACTGTGAGTAATTTGGCTCTCTTCTCTCTCAAAGAAATTAACCTAGCTTTACGACGGATTAACTAAGTGGTTTTGATCAATCTCTTGACTCAAAACCCTTTCCTAAGTTATAACCTTTTAATCTCTTAAACCGATTGAATAACTGCGGAAGCATGGTGAGAACGTTAATCCATAAGTCATAACTCTCAATTTCCTATCTCTAGGTTCCTATGTTGAATTAAACAGAATTACTATTTCAGGATTAAAAGCTAGGGTTAGTAGTCATTCAATTCCTAAGATCAATTTATATGGTTGAAAGAATTTAGGGTTAGTAGTCATACAAACAATCATATTAAGCACAAATAATTCTGAATAAAGACTAGGTTTTCATTGATGTTAAAGAGAGTTCTTAACAAATTACACCATCACATATAACAAAGATTCATCTCATGGCTTAATCAATCTAAGAGTTTAACTACTCGTAACTAAACAATCAAATACATAGAAAATAGTGAACATACATAAATCAGAACCAACTATGAGTTGGGTGAGATCCACTGCGTGTTCTGCGGTTTCCTGATGCCGTCTATGCTCTGTTTAGGTCTTCAAAATCGCACACCTAATCTCTGGTCGCTTCTGGCTTTTATAGAAAGAATTTTAGGGTTTTAGAAAGCCCACCATCGTGCCACGTTTCGAGACCATCGTGGCACAATTTTCTCATTAATCCTACGTGGCAGCAAATTTACTCAACCATCGTGGCACGTTACACATGCATCGTGCTACGATTTTTCCAGCATCTTCAGGTAAATTCCACGCTTCAAACATGCCACGATTCAGGTCCATCTTGGCACGATCCAGTAGCTAAATTCTTGCATTCTTCTCTAATTTGTACAAAACTTCTCTTTTATGAATCTTGAGCTATTGAATCATGTATACAAGCATTTGACTCTCAAAACATTACAAAAAGGACACAAATATGACTAAAAAACTAGTATTGACGTATTGTCATCACATGACAAAAGAAGAATGCATGTTAGATAACTTGTGATGAGAAATGTAATGTGAAATGGGGTATGTAGATGCATGAATATTATTACAAATGTAATCTTGAAAATCAATTAAGAATGAGTGTAGAAAATATAGATGCAGCACAATGACAAGGATGAATACAAGAACAATTAGGAATTGGTCTATGTGAAGATAACTCTTCTCAAAGGGACTTCATTTCAGTAAAATAGTCCAAAACAGATTTTGCACCCTGTTTGAGATTATTGATTGAAGAACGTAAATTTGCAATGCGAATGCGATCAATCTTAGAATAACGTTCCTTCAAGTCAAGCCAAACTTCAAGTGCAGTATCACAAAAAACAATGGTTTGCGCGAAAGAATTAGAAACTGAGTTAATGAGCTAAGATTGAACAAGGTGATTGCAATGTTCCCAAGCAGCACGATTCAAATCATCATCATCAGGCATAGGAATAGAACCATTGATGAATCCAAGCTTGTTTTTCTTTCCCAAAGAGCGTTCAACAGTGCGACTCTAAGCAATGTAGTTAGAACCGTTGAGTTTGGGAGTGATAGAAAGAGAATTGGGGATTTCACTGGGATGAACAAAGTACACCGATTCAGTGTCAGGTTAAGAGTTTCTTGGCTCCATGGAATTAGCAGGAAACAGAGACAAAAGCTCAATCAAGAAGATGAAGAAAATCCACCAAAAAAAACACTGATTGAATGAGAAATTCAATCGAACAAAACAAGAATCAAGAGGTGAAACTGGAAGATTTCACCAAAGATAAGAGAAAAGCGATCAAAAGAGAGTGATCGAAGAAGAATTCACAATGAAAGAAAAACGGTTACAAACCGTTATGGATCGTAACAAACTCTCTCGCTTTGGAAAGAGCTCCTTATTAATAGATGCATGAATATTATTACAAATGTAATCTTGAAGATAAGAAGGAGAAGTGATGTTTCTGGTGGAATGTCTGAGAACAATAGGTGCAACAGGTGAAGATGGAGGATTGTGTGATGAAATAGTAGGAGGAGGAACAATATCATCCATAATGGGAGGCTGAAAAGAAGAGGTATCAGTAGTAGGTGGAGAAGACTGATGAGAAAAGTATTCCCAATCAGGTGAAATAGAAGAAGGGGAATGGTGATAAGGAAGATGATTTTCATGAAATGTGACATGTCTAGAGACAAAAATTTCTCTGGAATGAAGATCATAAATAGTGAAACCTTTATATCCTGACTTGTAACCCAAGAAAAGTGATTTTCCAGATCTAGACTGTAATTTGGTTCTGTGAGAATGCAAAGTAGAGGCATAACACAAACAACCAAAAACTTTGAATAAAGAAATATCAGGGAGTTTGTGATGAAGTGTGAAATAAGGTGATTGATTTTGAAACAAGGGTGTGGGAACTATATTAATAAGGAAAACATCATGATGAATGACATATGACCAAAAAGAAGGTGGTAATTTTGACTGATAAAGTAAAGCTCTACCAACATTTATAATGTGTTGGAGTTTTCTTTCAACCCTACCATTTTGTTGTGGGGTTTCAACACAAGATTTTTGATGAATGATGCCAAGAGAAGCATAAAAGGTAGATAACATGAATTCAGGGCCATTATCAGTTCTAATGAATTTGGGAGTTGTGTGAAAATGGTTTTTAATCATGATGATGGAATTTTTAATATGGGTAGGCACTTCAGCTTTGGTTTTAAGAAGAATGACCTAGAGAAATATGTTGTGGTCATCTAAAATGGTGAGGGAATATCTATGTCCATGAACAAATGCAACATATAGAGGCCTCCAAATGTCTAAATGGATGAGTTCAAAATTAGCAGAAGCATAAGAAGAACTTGAATTGAAAGGTAAATGCTTGTGTTTGGCAAAATGACAAAAATCACAAGTATCTTTATTATTAATGGTAATAACAGGATACAAAAGAGACATTTTATGGAGTCTTTGATGAGACAAATGACTAAGTCTAAAGTGCCATAAGGCATCATTAGGTACAAACTGATCAAATTTATTACAAATTGAAGGTAAAACAACATTACAAGAACTACTAGAAACATAAGATGACTCAAAATTGGAAGATTTGCATGATGGATAAAACTTGTACAAGCCATCCATTTTCTTATCCAACCCAATCATCTTCAAAGATTGTTGGTCCTGTATGAGACATTTATCAAGTGAAAAGTGGAAGATCCAAGTTAAGTATTCACACAATTTGGCTACAAAGATGAGATTGAGTTTAAAATGAGGTGAATAGAGAACATGACGCAAGGTTATCTTAGAATTGAAGGAAACAGTGCCAACATGATGAGCTAAAACTAAATTTCCACCAGGTAAAGAAACATGCACAAGTTTGATTCTATAAAAGGAACTAAAATAGGCAATATCACAGCAAACATGTTCATTAGCACCTGAATCAATGAGCCAAAATGGTGGTTTACTTGTTAAAGAAGAAACAGATACAAGTATACCTTCAAAAGTGTCAGGTGCTGCGATGCTGGTGGAAGCAATATGATTTGAAGTGGCTTGTGAAGGAGGGGTTGCTGAAACAACTAAATTTGATTGTTGTAACATGGACATAAGTTGAGCTAGCTGCTCTTGAGAAAAACCATAAGAAGGAGAACTTGTAGAAGCACCTAAACCAGAAGAACACATTGCACCAGTTTCTGAATCTTCTTGAGAAGCAGCATTAACACGAGGTGAAGGCTTATTCACATTAGGATATCCATGCTTCATGTAACAAAAATCCACAGTATGATTTGTACGGTTGCAAAAGGTACAAAATCTAGTTGGTTTGTTACCATAAGAGCCTTTACCACGCCCTTGAGATTTCCTTGTATCAGTGGCATTGACTTGAACAGAGGAATCTTCAGAAACACTTAATGAAGTAAGAGAAGCATTGTTACTCTCTTCTTGAACAACCAAAGAATAAACTTTTTTCAAAGAGGGAAGAGGGTCAAGTAGAAGAACTTGAGTTCTAACCAGTGAAAATTGGTCATTTAAACCAGTAAGAAATTAGACGATTTGGTCTTCATTCTTGTGTGCCTTAGAAACTCTAGATGCAGCACAACTACAAGGATGGATACAAGAACAATTAGGAATTGGCCTATGTGAAGATAACTCTTCCCAAAGGGACTTCATTTCAGTAAAATAGTCCAAAACAGACTTTGCACCCTGTTTGAGATTATTGATTGAAGAACGCAAATTTGCATTGCGAATGCGATCAATCTTAGAAAAATGTTCCTTCAAGTCAAGCCAAACTTCAAGTGCAGTATCACAAAAAACAATAGTTTGCGCGATAGAATCAGAAACTGAGTTAATAAGCCAAGATTGAACAAGGTGATTGCAATGTTCCCAAGTAGCACGATTCAAATCATCATCATCAGGCATAGGAATAGAACCATTGATGAATCCAAGCTTGTTTTTCTTTCCCAAAGAGCGTTCAACAGTGCGACTCTAAGCAATGTAGTTAGAACCGTTGAGTTTGGGATTGATAGAAAGAGAATTGGGGCTTTCACTGGGATGAATGAAGTACACTGATTCAGTGTCAGGTGAAGAGTTTCTTGGCGCCATGGAAGTAGCAGAAAACAGAGACAAAAGCTCAATCAAGATGAAGAAAATGCACACAAAAAAAAACACCGATTGAATGAGAAACTCAATCGAACAAAACAAGAATCAAGATGTGAAATTGGAAGATTTCACCAAAGATCAGAGAAAAGCGATCAAAAGAGAGTGATCGAAGAAGAATGCACAACGGGAAAAAAAAACGGTTACAAACCGTTATGGATCGTAACAAACTCTCTCTCTTTGTAAAGAGCTCATGATACCATATTAGGAAACCAAGTAAAAGGAATAGAAATGAATTCTTATTGATGAAAGAGTGATTACAACTGATATATATATATATATATATACACACACACACACACACACACTAATATATAAGTGTATATTGACCTATCATGTACATACAATAGAGTATAAGAACCCTAACATCTGTTACTTGCTCAGCAAGTAATGGGAAACTAAGTGATGTGGTTATTATCAAGATCACTGTGTAATATGGTTGAAGATCAAAGACTGATGAGTCAATGGTAAAAATCTCATATTGCAGACTTAAATCTTTCCCTACCATTAGAGGTTACTACTTTGACTCAGAAATTGTCACCAAGTTTTGTTACTTCAGTTGAAGACTGCAGAGTTTGGACTGAAAATCTTATTGGGGAATATATTACGAGAAGCGAGTTTCATTAGATTTCTTCTGTTACTCATTATTATGGTTCTGACTGTCACTGGAATTGGATATGGAAGCTACCTCTTGCGGCCAATGTTCAATTTTTTATTTGGAAGATTTGTTATAAATCACTTTAAACTAAGTCTTTTCTGCAACATCAAGGTGTCAACATTTCTCCTATGTTCCCTTATTGTGTTGAGAAAATTTAAACTATTAATCACTGCTCACTAATTTGCCTATGAGTTGTGTCTATTTGGCGTGCATGCGGATTTTCCGATATCTCCATAAGGTTTCTTGAAGATTACAATATGAGATTTTTAAATGTTATGCTAAATATGGTTATCAAGGTAGAAACCATAGCTCTTTTGATCATGTGGAACATTTGGTGTACAAGGAATAAACTTCTTTTTGAAGGAGCATAGTTTGTGACTACGTCTACTATTGAGTCTGTTTCTTTCCCAATTCCACATATCACATCAAGTGTTTCATATCTCGAATTCCCCTTCCTCAACATAGACATTGAAGGCAGTGTGTTGGTAGCATGGCGACAATGATATTTTGGTCCTAAATGTTGATGGTATTATGCCTAACTCTGATGACCAATTTTTGTTTTGTTTCTATGGTAGTGTAGGCGTGTCAAACATTTTACATGCATAAATTAAAGCAATATTAATAGGAATCACTCTTTGTTAGGAAGCGAGCTTGAAGAAAATTATGTGTTTTTCTGACTCCCTCCATGTAATTCAGCTAGTGGCGAAGGAGAAACTGAGGTTTCATCATTATGCCAACCTTTTGGAGTTAATTCAAAATTATCTAGTTAAGGATTGCGGCATCTCCATCTACTACATTCTCATAGAAGGAAACTCTTGCATATATATTCTTGTCAAGATAGAAGCTAATCATAGGGGACATCTTGTGAGGGTGCATGCACAATTTTCTTGTCTCTAATCAGCACTACTAGCGGATGTTGTAAGACTATCCTTTATTAGCACATAGTTGCTTTCCTTTTTCTCTCATATGACAAAAAAAAGTACAGTCACCCACCAATGAAAGTTACATGGAAGGCTAAATGAATAGACTTCCACTGATCATTATAATCATAACATAACATCTATTGAACTCAAGACATCTGTTTCAATTCCAGAAGCTTCAACTGCGGATATTCCACTAAGATTGAAAAAAATATGGTAATGGTGGCTTTGGAATGTAAAAAATAAACCTAAAAGCTTCTCTAATTTTGTTTAAAATGAAATTTTTTATTGACAATGGGAGACTTTTATTAATTAAAGTGCCTCTAACACTCCATGTACAACAGTGGCTCCCGAAAATATTTGAACTTTATACCTTGAGATTATAAGCTAAACTCTTACCATTGACATAATGATAGTCGAATTAGGCAAGTGTACCAAATCATTTACCAAGTAATAAAGTGATAAGTAAAGTATTGTATCCACATGGATTTTCGTTTCATCTAAACAGTTTGTGTTACTTATTTAAAGTTGACGATATAAAATATAAGAGATAAGGGTTAGAGATTGCAATTTTTATCTGTTTGCAACATAGCAAGTTACTTGTTTTTGGTTGCATAAAAGGAAGCATTGTTTAGGACTTTTTGAATCCCCCCTATTTATTTTGTTGGATAATAAGCAGCATTCATGTCGCGTTTAGTTATCTTAAATAGAATATACAAGTGATGAGGTTGTTGGGAGGTTCTAACCTAGTCGATTGTCAAGCTGCACCTGTTGATCGCACAGTGATCCTTACGTGCGGGGTCTATACTATCTCAGCTGATCTAGGTATATCCCTCTGATGGCTAACTTCACCTGCTGATCGCACGATGATCCTTACGTGCGGGGTCTTTGTAATTCAAAGGTAATTGAAACATATAATTAAATTGGCGTTCCAAGATTTCCAAAGTCAATGAAGGTCAATGTTCTTGTAGGTCGGCCCATCTATGAATCTTGGGACACTCATAGCACACTCTCCTTCCCCCCTAAGTAATTCTACAAATAGGCAGCCCTATTAGCATCTCCTTTATCTAGAGGTCGAGGATAATGGTCTTACCAGGTTTATTCCCCTTGGTGCTAGTTTCCCTAATTAATAAACTAGTTACATCATAGGTTCAACGGATTTTACAAAATATTAGTAATTTCACCTCCTAAGTACTTACTACTAGGGTCAACTCGCTTCGGTATCTTCCGTCTAGTTTACTAATCACTTACTTCCTAGAAGTTAGTTACTAGTATAAGGATATAAACATCAAGATATAAGCATCCAGATAGTAATAACAATATTAAGCCATGTCACAACCTAAATACCTAATCTAGGGTTGCACTTCGCCAGAATAAATTAATCCTAATAAAACTTAATCACGAATAGAAAATAAACTAAAATATAAATGACATTAAATCAATTAATTATCCAACAAAAATAAACAGAGGTTCATCTTAGAACCCTAACCTATAGATATCTAGTTACACATGATAACTAAGACAAAAATACTAAAAGATAAAAACATGCCCTGGAAAAGATAGGAGAAGATATCACTCCTGTCATACCCCAATTTTTGACCTAAAATCCTACATTCATACACCCTCTGATCCGGAATATCCTCTGACTTTTCAAAGAAAATTCGGCAGAAAGGTATTTTAAAATACCTCATTTTTGTTCCGATTCGGATCCTCTTCTCTCTTTATCTTTATTTTTTTATTTACTTTTATCTTTTATAATTCCATCTTTTATTAATTCTCTTTTATTTTTAAATTTTAATTTTAGTTTTAATTTTTATTTTTAATTAGTCATTTTTCTTCTTTTACTTTAATCACTTTTATTTTAGTTTTTACTAATTGTCCAAAATGTCCAAAAAATAATAGTGTCAATGTCTAATAGGTCACAAAAAATATGTCCAAGGTCCAAAAAA
>Ga0315915_1007861_pt1 | contig 12616 bp, 8 predicted proteins | sample MpolbnodulesMG_FD_207738 | JGI IMG/M metagenome (GOLD analysis project Ga0315915, IMG submission 207738) | Medicago polymorpha root nodule microbial communities from Los Angeles, California, United States - branched nodules | ecosystem: Host-associated > Plants > Roots > Nodule | place: USA... | reverse complement strand
TAATTGTCCCGCTAACACAACGAGTTGGTATGTTCTTATTTGACCCAAAAAAAATTATGATTTTTTTAATAGATAAAATGACAAATAATCGTTGAAAAATTCACCCACACAAATGGGGGGTCAAGGTTTGAACCCCGACTACAGCGTTCAGCATAACATTTCAGTAATTTTGACAATTGAGTCAAGGTTTGTGGACAAACTATGAATTTTATATTCAACCTAACCGATAGATTTTAATTATATATATGCACTTTTGAATTTAATTTTAAATGAAATGTGTGTTGAACTTTTTTTTAAAAAAGCTAAAATGAATTATATTACTGAAACAATCTGAAAATTTCAGCATAAGAAATGCCAAAAAAAAACCTACGGAAAGAGTATCAAATTACATCCAAAAACAAAGAGAAACAAAAAGAAAATGTCAAAGCCACCACAAATGATAAGAGAAAGCAAAATTAGGACGATTCATCTTCAGCCACCAATATGATTAAAGTTTAATTTTGTTGAGCAATTGTTGTAACGAGTCCTCTTTTTTATGAAAGACCGAGCATTTTTTTCAATCCAAATCACCTACACACATGAAAGTCAAATGATGGTAAAAGCTGAGAGGATACTTTTTGAAAACCTGTCTAAAGTACCAAATTGAGATAAATGATCTGACACATGTTCAGGATACACTGTGTGGAAACTAAGCTAGTTGAAATACGATACCAAAGTTTACTAAATAATCACGAGAGGACTAAGTGCTATGCATCTTCCATCATGCCACATCCACCCACACAAAGTTGAGCATTAGGTTGTAAAATTTGTCTTTAATTAAATTGTCCGTTGTTGGTAACCGATTACGCAGCAGACGCCAAGCAAAAAGAATGACTTTCAGGGGCACCTCCTTATTCCAAATTATGCGAGAAGTGCCAAGTTGTTGTTGACCGATGACATCAAATAATTATAAGCACTTGTTACATTATATTTACTTGACGCATGTAAATGTCAAACCCACTTGTCAGAAAGATTAGGTTGCAAAACAATATTAATTAAAAAGTCACAGCACTCCCGCACTTTCTCCTCCTCCCAAGCTAATAAACAACTTCTCCACTTCCAAGCCTCACCTTCCTCCCCCCACCCAAGCGAATACATTTCAGTCACCATTGTCATTTTATTAACAGCAAGATACTTATAATACTCATAATATGTGTTGAACTTTAATTACACACATGCCAAATACTCATAATATGTTTTCACATGTTTACAATTAAATCCCTCTACCAAAGCTCATCGTATTCCATCTGTGAACAGCGTTGATCAAATGGCTTCAAAATGGATCAACAAGGAATTGGAAGGAGTTACAGAAGGATCCTCTTGCTTCATGCAGTGCTGGAATATTTTCGGCTTTAGTGCTTTGCTTTATTGCCTTTGTTTTAAGTTACTATATACTATAATTATTTATATACTTTGAAGTCATTTGAAAAATATTTAATTTTGTTGAGATATTGTGTTTTTTTATCAGAGCACATATAATGAGGCATAGATTGTAGAGGATTTAGATTATGGGTTAAGGCATGGATTTTGTAAATATTGTTGTATCATCTCTTTTTTTTTTTGCTACAACTTGTCATTTCCGGGACAATCACTGCCGCCAGCCGATAGGTCTCTGATGGGAACAACTTTTGACGCAGTGTTTTCAGTAAAAACAACCACCAACATATTTGCCTTCCTTCTACTATAGGACAAGCCCCAGCAGACCTAAAATGTATCCTCGTGTGTGGTAAAAATTAAGTGTGTTGTTTAACGTATGCGCGTCCATACGCTAAATATTTTTTGATATGAATGTTTTGAAGATTCCAAATATAGTTTTAATTGATTGTTTGGTTAACTGCAGTGTTTATCATAAAATTAATTTAAGTTTTAATTTGATGTTTAGAATATATACATTTTGGGTATGATCTTTTGTGAGATAAATTTAAGGTTCTTAGAATCATCCTCAAACGAAGCTAATTTATTTCAAGAGTTGAGGATTTTGACAGTTGGTGGTGTATGGAGAAATCTTGCATGTGAATTGTGACATACCATTTGATGTAATGTCTAATATAGTACGAGATCGTTTACGATGTATTGGTACTTATGTCAATGGTGCTGCTATACAGTGGTTAGATAAAACCTACAAGGTCATTTCTTTTCTTTTTCTTTCTTTAGCATATAAGATTAGCTTCATTTCTTCCATGTGCCATATTCTTTTCTAAAACAAATTATATGGGACAAAATTTGTTATCTTTTTTTATCACCTGAGCTTAATATAATTGTTATCTCTTTTTATCACCTGAGCTTAATATAAGAACATAATATTATGGTAATCAACATAATTGTCCTAAACATTGTATGGATATATTTTTTAAACCTAAAAATTATGATTAGCAGTTAAAACATGATGGTTTAAGTTTAAGCTTTAGAAATTATTTCACACTTACTCACAAAATCATAAGAAACAAAGACTTGGACGTTTCTCATGTGATAGCCCCCAGCACACGCAATTCCCCATCCAAATATTTACCTCATTCAAATATTTACACTATTCTATTTCTAACTGCTTTCTTTTCTTGGCAAATATGTCTTTTTTTCTTTTTTCTTTTTAGGTATTTCTTTTTCTTCCAAGATAAAACAATTAATTTATTCTTATATACCAGAAACCCTCTTCATCAAAGACTACTACTACCCTTGGGTCTTGACTAATTTATGAGAAAAAATTTCATCCGTATTATTTTTTTTTAGATAAATTGGGCACAAAAAAATTGTGAGAAACCATTTAAATCTTTACAATCTTCTGATCTATTTTTTATTTTTTACAATTTTTTTGTTTACACACATGTTTTTTTTATCAAATATTTACACACATATGTATGTGCATGCAAATATATATTAACTAGTCTCTGATGAGTCGAGTGTATTTGAAAGTAAACAAAATCATGCATCAAACTATATAGCTTCTATTATAATTAGCCAAAGTCCAAATTTGATGATATAACTTTTAGAAATTATTTGACACTTAATCACATAATCATATGAAACAATCTCCCATGTGTTGCCCTGTCCCCACGGCATTCGAATATTCATTCACATCACTCTAACCAATTTCTATTCAAGGCAAAATTTGTTTTCTTTTTTCTTCTAAGATCATGTCATTATTTTATTCTTAATAATAGAATTAAAAATCAAACTAATCCTTGATCTTTTGAAATACCATGACCTTGTTAACACTTGGAATATTCCTCCCAAATTTTTTGTAAAAATTATAGTTCTCCAATTATAAACTTTAGAAAATATGTTTATGTAGTAGGATTATATGTACCAAGTTTTCTCCTAAAAAAAATCAACTAATTTTGTCTAAGTAATGAATCTCATTGGGACAGTCGTTGCATACTTGAGAAAATAATGCTAAATGTAAAAAAATACTATCAATCTTATAGTTTGGGATTTCCATTTCTTCCATATGCTATATTCTTTTCTAAAACAAATTATATGCTTAACTGGGACAACTTATATTCAAACTCGTATATGTTTGATCGATTTTTTTAAACCGAAGTTCATTAACTACTTAAGCTCAATATAAGAAGATAATATTATGAAGAAAAAAATGAAAAAAAATATTTTTTGAAAATCAACAAAATTTTCATAAACAACTAAGGGATATATAATTTTAAACCTAAAAATATATTTTCGAACTTATTTTAGGATATAGGTTATAGAAAAAATTACTTCATCACTTTTACCTTTTTATTGAAGGGATCACTTTTTCACACATATACAACTGGTACAAGCAATTGTATTTATTCTATGATAAAAATGAGTGTATTTGAAAGGAAAAAAAAAATAGAATTTTGTCCAAAGACACGACATTGCCTCATTCAACTTTTTTTTTTTGATGTAATTGCCTCATTCAACTGATTCAAGCAATAACCATTCTAACCGCTTTCTTTTTAAGGCAAATATGTCTTTTTCATTTCTTTTAATTTGTTATTGCTGTTTATTCTTTTTTTCTTCCAAATCAAGTATTTATTTTATTCTTAATTACATACTAGAAACCCTCCTCATTAAAGACTACTACCCTTGAAACTTGATTAATTATATGATTATATTTATGTGATTAATTTAATAATATCGTTCTTTTTTTTGGGTAAATAATAAATTTATTTTATACCTTGAGAAAATATCAAACTAATCTTGCTCTTTGAAGTTCATACCATAACCTTTTTTTTTCATTTGAAGTATTCCTCCCAAATTGTAGGACTATATCTAGCTAATAAACTTAAGAAACATGTCCATGTAGGATTATATCTAGCTAATAAATCTTAAGTGTTGAGTTATGAATTTTTTTATAAGTAAAAATTATATAGGTTTTTTGTTTTATTACAAAGTGTTGCATCAAATGTGAGTTCAAAGTTTCACATTACTTGGAAAAGGCAACATGACTAGAATCTTAACCCAAAGTAGAGTTGACGGGTTCCAGCATGGTGATCTTCGGAAAAGTTGCACGGATCATGAAATAAACTTAGGAGTTTTGTCGCGAACATGATGGAGGTTTTGTTTCTCAACTCAAATTCGTCAATGGGGGACTAAAGTTGCTAGGAAATAGAATAGTAGCAAAAGTGGCAGTGATCCGTCAGAAATCTCTTTGAAAATATAAATGAATTAATGGAGTAAAGATCGCATAGAAAGGATACTTTTGATTGTGACTTCATGGCCAGTGTAGACTAGTCGACGTCAACACGGTGGCCCGAAGAATTTCGTGGCGGTGGTGATATGTTCAAGGAAGAAGAAATGGGTTTTGATATTCTTTTCCAAAGGAGGATGGAGAAAAATAAATAAATTAGAAGAGTCTAATTCTTGACTAGTGAACTAAGAAAGTACACATCATTTTCAAATGTTCGGCTAAGCATATAGTTTGTTACATTAGAATGTCACATCATCGTTTTTGAAGGTCGATTTCCATAAATGATTTAAAATAGAAGCATCTTAAATAATGGAATAAAGAAAATTGTTGAGACTAAAACCAAATTGGTCCAATATTAGGGAGACCAAAAACAATGTTAACCCTATTTTCAAATTTCACCTATATGTTATATTTTGAAATAACAAAACGTATTGTTATTTTTACAATAATTAAAATTTTATGATAATTTATGTACTCAAATAAAAAAAATATAAGTAAATGTATAATTGAGCATATGAAAAGTTGAAAATGTAAGTAAATTTCAAGAGAAAAATTCCTCAAACAAAGACAAAGAGTTAACTTTATCAATTTGATTTAGCAATGTAAGTTTACTTATTATTGTCATCGTGAGCTTATCTCAGTTGGTAGGGACAATGCATAATATATGCAAGGTCTAGGGTTCAAACCTCGGCCACCACAAAAAAAGAAATGGAGATTTCAGGCCTCTCTCTATGACCAAACTCATAAGTCAATTACTAGAATCTGACAAACATTAACATGTTGAAATTTGAGTATGTCAAACTTGGTTTTTCTTGGAATTCTTGATGATACAAATTTTGGTTCTGAGTTTATAGTTAATCTATGATTTTGTCCTTGAAACTAATGATGACTAAGTTTTGCTAAAAAAAACATGTAATCTAAAATATCATGATGTAGAAGAAAAATAGACTATCCTATAGCATTGATTATATTTACAAGAATCAATTTCTGGTTAACAAACCCTTCATTAAGAAGATTCCCAAACAACCACAACCAATAGCCACTGCCACCATTATATGACGACCACCCGAATCTGAAGAAGAATCTACACTTTTCGAGTTGTTTCTTGTTTGATGAGGCTTCTCTTCCAAATTTCCACAAAAAAGATTGTTCAAATTATCTAACTGATTCATTATATGGCGCTGGCACCGTGCAATACCTGATATCTGATGATCAACATGCAATCCAGTAATTCACAAAGGTTATATAAATGTATTGGGCTACAAGCACATTTTATAATATATAGCTATAAGCCTATAAGGCTAAGAACAAATTCTTATTTGATAGAACAATGTACAAAGAAATCTATCCCACATAGGCTCAGACTTTTTATTTTTAGCGAAAGAATTCACATGCGGAGGCATAACAATGACCCCTGACATCCCAACTATGTTGAGACCCTAGTAGCCAAAAGTCATCGGCAGCACACCAAAAGGCTGGGTATAAGTTGTACGTCGTTAAAAAGTATACCACATTTTTTTACAGTTGATTTATTTATCTTATTGCTTAATCAAAATATTAAGATACTTATGGCACAACCGATATTATAGATACATACCTCATCACTTAAATGTGATTCCTTAGCTAATTGTGATGAGAGTCCATTTAGGGAGCCGTTGCTCAAACTAGTGATGAAATAAGAAGTGGGAGCAGAACCATCAAAGGACTCAGCTTGCAAAGACATATTTTGTTGGCTTGGACAATTTTTCTTGATGGTTAACTTTGAGTTCAGCTCTTCAATACGATTTGTAAATTCGCCCATTCTATCATGTAGCGATGAAATTTGTTCTGAAAGCTGAGTGATGGCTCCCTGCCAAGTACCAAAATATTATAAAAAATGCAGCTAAGAATTAAACAAATCATTTGTTCAATGGACTGATAGAAAGTGATATTTAAATTAAGAAAATAATTTTACAATTAAAATTGCTAAAAAGTAAATGAACTTACCTGATTTTCCTGTTTCGTTTCAGAATCTGAATGATTACTTTTAAGAAATCCTCGATTGTTTGAAACAAAACCAGTTACTTTTGCTTGATTCTCATCTTTTTGATTTGTACTTGACTGCGATATATCACTGTTCAAAATGCACATTGGCCTTATTATTCGTTAAATTCACAGAAATTACTCGGACCAAGATTTAGCTGACATCACAGATACAACTGCCAACTATATGTACTAACTCTACAGAAGTCTCTCATCTTAACATTCAAAAAATAAAATGGATATGCAATTAGTTTAAGGACTGAAAAGGATGAATGTGACTCTACTCACAAAGCTATTTATTGAGATATTGAGATCCAAGTGCATGCCATATGGGTGAAGAAAACGTACTTTAATCTTTATCTTTAAGAACAAGGGTGATATACAAATGTGTGCTAGTTATATGGTGATTCAACCAATGAGTCGTATTATTAAGCTACGAAAGGAGAGAGCGTGCATGATTGGACAAAGATTAAGACAAGAGACCCGTGTCGCAGAAAATATTTTTGGTTGTATGCAAGAAGTTCAACCAGGGAAGTGATACACTTGCTATGATGACTGATTCAGAGATATCAGAAAAATAGAAAAGATTTACATATGATTTTTATTGATTTGAGAAAAGACATCTGATAGAGTTCCTGGAGAAATTTTGTATAAGGTTTTCAAGAAAAAAGGACTCTGCATTGCCTACATTTGACATATCAAATATGTGCGAGAAGCCAAGACTAGTCTGAGAACTCAAAGTGGAGCCACAAAAAAAAATTAACACCAAGAGTTAACTTTGAGCCCTCAAGTATATTGAATTTACATGTGCGATGTTGAAAATATCCAAAAAAAATTGTCGAAGTACAAGTTTTATTGCAGATGATATAATCTAGTTGGAGAGTTGAGATAAATTATGGAAAGAAAATGAATAGATCTGTTGAGACAAACCTTAGGAGCATATGACATTGATTTTAAGTATAAGTTGAATAAATGGAATAGCAGGAAGCACAAAACTTCTAGCTAAGAGATCGACATTGGTTAACATACAATATTGGGTCTATCATACAAACTGACGATCTTGGGTCTATCATGCAAAATGACGATAAGATAGATGAGAATGTCAATAATAGAAGTTAAACAAGATAGATGAAATAGAATAATGTTTGTAAATGCAAGACACAATGAAAAAACAACCATTCAAGCTTAAAGGAATATTTCAGTGTACAATTACAAGACTTGCAATATTGTATATGATTGATTGTCGTAAAGAGGGTTGAAAAGTGTATTTATATGGAAAATATTCACCTTCTCATACGTATATGTCTCATGGGAACCCGGTCACTAGAGGTTCTTAAAAATGCTGCTTTGGGGTTTGACACCAAATCTTCATGAAGGTTGAGTTTTGTCCTTAAATCATCTGGCATGGCCTGTGTGGAATAGTTAGAAAGCGAATGATGATAAGAGACTAGGTACTAGAAGACAAATAAAAATTCATACCATTACAAACTTTTCAAGTTGAATCTGCTCAATGTAGGTACGGGGAACGTACGAACCTTCCAAACCCAATTGCTGTGCTATGTTTTTTACAACTAATCGATCCGTTCCTTGTACCTGTTTGTTATTATGCAATGTGTTATCAACCAAATTAAAGAAATATACAAACTAAAGAATAAATAAAAGCACAAAATATGAAACCTGAAAGATGAAAGATGATAAACATGGTTTCAAATTGCAAATCACATCATGTGATGTATAAATGTTCGTAACCGCGTCACACCACAATTGCATTTTTTAAATCACGAAAACTTTAGAAACACAACGCCACAAAAGTTGCAACACTGAGGGTGCAATGTTCGCATTGGACTGCAAAAATTCTTAATGTCCTCATAGAAATTTTTCTTCATTCTTCCTCTATCATTCGTTAGTAAATGTAAGAGGAATTTGACTCACTTTGTAACAGAAAAGAGAGTAAAAATTAAAAAGGCTATAAGAAATAAATTCAAATGCTACATTATGTCGAGTTTGATAAAAGGCTATAAATAATGAGATACATTCTTTTACTAAACAACCATACTTTTGTTAACAAACATATAATGAGATACATATAAACTAATCAGATCCAATATAAGCTAACAGATACAGGATGAGGCCTGTCGAATGAAGCCATGAGAATCAGAAGGAAGGGAGGAATAGATAAAAGGATTTCGAAAGTGAAACATGACGTCCGTAAAAAATACTGCAACAGCCACAATGCCTGTACTTACAACTACAAATCCGGCCACAACTATATATAGTTTGAAACCATGTTGCTAAACCACAGAAGATACGTGTGCGTATAAACACCAAATCCAAAACACCAGAAGATTGTAAACAAATGATAATATCACTAAAGCATTATAGCAGTAAAATAGCATTATAGAGGTACTCTAACATTACCTGAACATAATGTCGATTTAGTTGCTCAAGCCAATCTAGTTTAACACAAATCCTATCATCAGATAAGACATGGCTACTTCTTTTAAGAATAGTTGCTATTGTGTATCCAAGGGCCATCAGTCCACCAAGAAGACGCACACTGACCGCAAAAGTAATTCTCGGTGATATGACAAATGGATCTTCAGTCACCCATTCCTTGAAGTATAAGTCATCAATTAGTTTACACAAGGCAACAAGTCCGTTCTTGTCTTTTCGAATTTTAAAATATTTTTTCAAAGAAAGGAACCAAAACTGTATGAGGCATACCTCAAACATGAGACTGTATTTCCCATCCTTATTTCGCATCCGTAAATATGATTGACAGCTCTCTGGATTTTCACCAGGTGGTAGAAGATATATGTCATATGTTTGCTCAGTTGTTTCCTCAAAATTTTGGGAGAGAACAGCTTTGATTTGATCCACTGTTACATTCCTGGTTGACTAGAAAAAGTTACAGCATCGATCAGTAACTCGCATTATATAGCACCGACATTCAACAGTTAAAAATTCAGAACTAACAGGAAATTCTATATTTGTGTATTTACAGTGACTAAGTATAACTACGATAAAATTTGAGAACTAACCTTTAAAATGTAAGTAGGGCTTTGGAATCCGAAAAATGGATTAAACTTGTTGTTTATTTTTATGTGTGCAGTTTGGAGATCTGGCTCAATATAAGCCTTGTACATTGGATATACCTGCAGAAGCAGATTAAATTGAGAAATTGTTTAAGCAAGCACAAATACATTCCAAATCTTTGTATATAGCAATGAATGAAGGGAATGAAAATAAAGCATGCACCGTCTCAGATATTTGATGAATAATTTCTTGAGGTTCTTGACCAGCACGTTGTATATCACGTATAACTCGTTTAATAAGGTCAAGATGCACACCGCCTGTTACAGATACTCGAAGGTCTAGTAGAGGCCGCAACCTCTCACTCAAAGCATAAATGCCCTCTATAATCACAATTCGAGAGCTCGGAACTTCAACCGTCCTGGAAATAAAATACAACGCGATCTAAAGTTGAAGGCATAGCCTATAATTTGCCTAATAAATTAAGGAATAGCAAAATACAGAAACACAACACACAAGTCCAATTCAAAAGTTTTTTTTTAGACTTGCATATCTTTGCACTCTCTCGTTCTAAATTCTAAGAGAAATTAAGCTAATGAAATTTATTCTTCTCAAAAATAATAATGTTGTCTCACTGCTAACAAAATTAGTCAATAATACATTTTTATTTACTTTATGAAAAATCTAAGAGGTAGCTTAGGATTAACCTGTATCCTGTACGTGAACTGGATTTGTAATCATACACGGGAACTTGGACTGGCTTTCCTGCCTTTAAATCATGAACATTTCGGAGCAATGTTTCGTAATCTGTTAAGCGTGGATCTGCTCAAAGAGATATAATATAGGTGAAAATATTGTCAAAATATCAAAGTATGAAATGAGAGTGATACAGAGACATGTTATTCTATGGATCAGGTAATCTGTCTTTGCATCAACATACTAATTTCCTTCATGCATGAGTAACTTCTTTAATGCTAACCATTTTAAAATTATAGTGTTTTCTACACAATAAGTAGTCAATGACTAACATGTGAAAATATACTTTTGGTAGGAAAAACCAGCCCTTTCATTTTATGAGATCTTACGCCTTAAGCTTATTCCATTAATTTATATCTTCCCTTCTCCTGGTCATTATATGAAATTCCTGCTATAAATTAATGGCAAGAAAGGTGAACAAGAAAATAACCGACTTTCTTTGTGTAATTAACTCAAGGCAGAAAGTTTTTATATGCACCACAAAAGGAATGCTAAAGCATCACATAAGAAAAAATGAAACAGTGATTTACCATCGAAGTTTCCATCGACAATGCGACTAGAATCATTGTAATTGTCCATTGAAATGACTGCAATATCAGGCATGGAGTTGAATATCTTTTCAGCAAACACAGTCTTCCCTGCCCCAGAAGGACCCCCTACCCCTATTAATATCATTCCATCATTTTTCTGGACCAACAATTGGCATGCATGAAACACTATAGAGAAACCATTCTCAAATGATAGTTTGTTCTGGATTGGAGAAACCTCATAGCGTTCGCAGTCTTTCCTTTTAACCAATCGAACTTGATCTTTTAACCGACCAAGATGTTTTTGTTGTGAATCAACTCCAGAGGTATCCTGTGCCATTGAAGGAATGATGATTTCCTTCTAAACAAACACACAGTCACACAAAAAAAAAACAAAGAAACATGAAAAATAATAAATAATGATATCATATATTATATTTTGTAATTTTTGCAAGCTGTAAAGATTTTGTCACATAAGGTGTCAGCTCAGTGATAAGAGTTTCGCTTTGTAACTTCTGATTGGGTTCAAATTCCATCGGAGACAGTTGTAATGTTGTATCAATACATTACATGAGACAAAATAAGCAGCATTTCGATTCAAATACCCTGAAATGAAACATGAGAAACCATGCCCAAATGAAGGGAAATGGATTCCACAAAATCACAACATTTGTAGCCATTTGATCTAGATCAAATGCCCAAGAAAGAGCAGATTTAATTTTTATTTTATAATTATAAAAATGTTGTACTTAAATCAAGACTGTTCAATCTTGATTGGGCGGTTACCAACACTTGACTACAAGGTTTTTTGACCCTAAACCCGGTCCAAAATGAAGTCCCAAAAATCAAAAGCTACACACCATAGTTTTAAATTGCGGTCTTCAATCACAATTGCTGCCGCAAAATAAAGATTTTAAGATTTTAGGGTCTCTACAACGGCAACGCAATGACAATTGCAATCACTTTTGGCGCATTTCACCACAATATCAAGGTTTGCCGCGTAAACCACAACCACAATTTAGAACCATGTCACACGTCGCGATAACTATTACAATTCTTGATAGAATCGATTAACTATTAAAAAAAACATCATGGAATGAAAATTCTGTAGCTATAACCAAAACATAGAATACCTAGAAAGAGAATACGAATAAAAACAGATCCAACAAAACACATTGGTGATTACAAAAGAACTCACCTCAAGGAACAGTGATTTCAGTAATAACAACACCCCAAAAGCATGAATGAGCTAGGAAAACAAAAAGGAATGTAATGCTTTAAGAAATTTTGGTGAATCTGCGTATGATCAAATATTGAACGTTTCAAATCAACATGATTTTCAGAAGTTAACTACACGAGATTAAAACTCCAACTTCCTCCCCTCAAAAAAAAAAAAAAACTCTATCTTCCTTTTATATTTTTTTTACCAAAAAAAATAAATCCTAAACTGTTATTAACCTACGAAGATTTTATTCATTTATTTTTTGGTACAGACCTATGAAGTTTCTTTTGGGTATTGATTAAGTTAAGAGAATCTTATGTCATCTCATTTAAACGATCTTAGGTAGACATA
>Ga0315915_1007858_pt1 | contig 12621 bp, 7 predicted proteins | sample MpolbnodulesMG_FD_207738 | JGI IMG/M metagenome (GOLD analysis project Ga0315915, IMG submission 207738) | Medicago polymorpha root nodule microbial communities from Los Angeles, California, United States - branched nodules | ecosystem: Host-associated > Plants > Roots > Nodule | place: USA... | reverse complement strand
TGCACTACCTGACTTCCCTCGTGAAGATGTCGTTATCTTGAAAACTAAAAGTAGCTTCTGTAATTCCTTCTCACTTATAACTGCCAAAAAGGGGTCAGAACAAATACATATATAGGAAGATGTTGTCTCTGAACATCAATAAAAATTCTGCAGTTCCCCAAAAGTGTTTAAATATCAAATGATCAAAAGGATTCCCACCTCTCTTGTATGAAATGAAGAAAGGACTTTTCTCGGTTGGTTTAGTATTAAGGTTAGAACCAGTTTCCTCATAATATCTCTTACACAGGCGCAAGAAAAAGCTGGACTACACACACTCACTTGAGACTTGTTGTTGGGTTGAATAGGTTCATGAGAAATGCATGAAGTTGTGATTAGTGTACGTTGAAAACAAAGCCTTGGAGGAGACAAAAGTTTTTAATTGTGTTGTCATGTTGTTAATTTTGTTTATGCTGCTAATGTTTATGCCTTTTGCTTGAGGACAAACAAATATTTAAGTATGGGGGAGTTTGATAAGTCAATAATTTAGTGATTTTAAGTGTCTATTTTATTAAGATTTTATGTGTTTTAATTCAATAATTACTTTCTAGAACTATTTTACTTCAATTTGTTGTTATTTAATTTCAGGAACAAATATGGTGAAAGATTAAGTCTTAGAGAAAAAGAAAGGGTTTTGGAGCATGGTTATGGAAAGGAAGGATCTAGAGCATGATTTGGAGCTGATTGAGACCAAAAATATGAAGATTATATGCAAAAATATCAGGCACGACCGTGCCTGACAAAGACCAGACCGTGCTCCCAATGGCTGTTCAAACGTGCATATTCCAGGGAGGTTGGCACGGGTCTGTGCCTGCATAAGCACAGCCGTGCGCGACCTCCAGCTCCCTTTTGCTGCTTTTGCCTTCAAGACTGGCACGACCCATGCTAAGCTGAGCACGGTCGTGCCAAGTTTCCAGGCTGCTAGTTTGTTACTTTTTCAGACCTAAAAGCCTATGTAATTTTATGTCTTTTCTTAGGGCTTAAGTTAACTTTTAGTCTATAAATAGAGCAGCCACCAGACATATTATTCACCTTGGTTCTTAGGAATTTTCTGTGACAACTATTTCTATTGAATCAAAGTCTTTATTTTCGCCATGGCCACGGTTTACTCGCCATTGCGAGTTTGACAACACACAACAAACTCAGCTCTCGGGAAAAACATCCATTTTCACTCCAAAACCCCAATTTTGATCCCCTAACACCCAAACTCGCCCCCAAAGTTTGTCTAAACGTTTATGAACTTAAAAAGGCAATCAAAACCATATAAAACTTGAAATCAAAACATCATTCCATCACAAATCATCAATTCACCCATTTTTCATAAAACTCCCAAGAACAACTCAAATTCACACCAATCTCTATGATTATGAATACCCATGATATAAATCAACAACAACAACATCTCACAACAACAACAACATCATTTAACCATGAATTCATCAACAATTACAACCACAACATCATTTCACATCAATTTGAGCAAAAATCAACAAAGTTTCATATAACCACAATCCAAGCATGCAAATTCAACAACAACAGCATGTTTAGCATCAATTTCACATACATAAACTTAGTATCAAAGTGGGTACACGAAATTCATCTTTTAAATCCACAAAAATCTCAATTCATAAAATAAGCACTTATAAAATTAAGTAGAAAAAGGGATTCTAGCTTAAATTATGAATGAACACTATCACCCTTACCTCAATTGAGCACAATCCTAGCCTTAGCTTCACTTTTGCTCCTTGGATCACTACCCTCTTCTTGCTCTTCAAGTTCTTTTCTCTAACCCTTGTTCTTGCTCTTTCTCTCTCTACCTCTCTCCAAAGTTTTGCGAAAATGAGTGAATGGGTCTATGTGACCTAATTTCTCTAAAGACTAGAGTTTATATAGGCTATACACAAATGGACTCAACTCTCAAATGTCTTAATGAGCTCAAAGTTCTCATTACCTAATTCACAACGTTTCTACTCACTTAACGAATAAAATAACGAATAGTTACCGGCTCTTAATTAATTACCCTGCTTCACTAGTAACTTAGTAAAATAGTGATTACCACTTAAAACACTAAAAATAATTCTCGTAACCAAAATACTATTTCATCCTTGCCCACCAAATGACCAAAATGCTCCTGAGTCTAAAATGACTAAAATACCCTTTGTAAGCCAAAATCCACTAATCCCGAATAAAATACACACAAACAAATAATACCAAACAAGCACGTATAAACACACATAAATAAATAATAAAATAAGTCTAGCGAAAATCGAGTTGTTACAACAAATGCCAGTGATTCTCCGACCAAAAGTCATGTGGTGGACCGCCTACCTATTTGTATGAGTGGGTAGACGACGTGCAGGAGTAGTTGTTGATTGCTTGGTGAGTGCTTGGATAGTGGGAGCTTTCTCCATTATCGGTCTTTGGAGTCTTAGAGTAGGCTCTGATCTAGGATGTCTGTCTTTATGATTATTCTAGATTGTTTATGCTGGATTTATGTTGTTGAGTTTTTGCTCATATGTCGGGACTTGGAGATTTTTATGATGATGTATATTGATCTTATGACATGTATATTTTGGAGATGTATGACTTATATCCGCTGCGACTGTTGATGAATCGTATATATGCATCTTGTTTGAATTTTGATGTGAAGACGTAGCGTCTATTTCTTGAATATTTATATTATTCGCGTGTATTATCGCTTTAATAGAAATAGGGCGTTACATATATGAGACTTGAGACATGACATTGAGATTTTATTATTCATGTACTTGAGGATGATTACATGTTGTTGAGATATTTATGTATGAAGATTTTCCGCTACGAGTTTTTATGAAAATTAGTTTATGCATGTTTTGAGAAAATGATGACATAGTATCCTAACTCTTTTAAATAATTGATTTATTTGCATGATTTATTGCATTTGGAGTTTAGGGTGTTATGGATACCCCGACCAATGGCTCGGTGACTACTTCTTTAATTTGTTTGAATTGTCCTATAACTTTTGGTGGGGTGGACTTTGGGTTGGATTTAGTTTGTTTGCCTTTGAAACACATAGATGTGATTTTTGAAAGGAATCGGTTGTTGTCTTTTGGTGTTAATATTAACTAGTTATACTCACTCGGCTACTTATGTGTAGCATAAGTTGGGTCTTATAAATTAAAATGCTTGGTGCGGAATAAATGGTACGATATAATTTGATATATGGGCAAAATTTTTTTACAATACTTGGTACGGAATAAATGGTACGATATAATTTAATACATGGGCAAAACTTTTTTACACTCAATTAAATTCTATCGTTTATCACTACCAAAAAAATTCTATCGTTTGTTTTATCAAAGAATAAATAAATTCTACAAAATCATTTTCTTATACGACTACAAAATCATTTCCATGTTTCTCTAATTCTCTTTATTCACGTACGCTATTTTTTTTATTCTAATATTTATTGATTGACGTACTCTTGGCAGAAGGAACAACGAATATCGAATAATTTGTCCTGGTCCTTATCCAAATTAGAAAGCTAATTATGACGCCAACAATGTATCGATGATGATAGGAACACCACAAAGACCTCCTAAAATAAAAGAAACACAACACGATGCCCTACAAGTGTCTTTTAAATTATTTGCAACGCTAAATAAACAATGAAGTGTTAGAATTTTATACCTTTTTTTTTTAAAGAATTTTTCGCTGTTAATATAACACACATATACTCCCTCAATTCTTTTTTAACGATCTAATTTATAATAGCTCTCAAAAAAACTATCTGATTTAGATAATGTTATATCGGTTGTAATTTCACAACAAAAGTTACACTATAACATTTGGAAGCAATTTGTTGATAAAATGCAACAAAATTCATTCATTGCATAAATTGTTCGGCAGAGATACCTTAAAGGTTCCACCCAAGCAATCCTAAAATGCACTTTAAATTGTATGATGAAGATTACATTTTTTTTTTGGTGGTCGGGGTTTGAACTCCGGACCTTGCATACATTATGCATTGTCCATACCAACTGAGTTAAGCTCACGAGGACAATGAAGATTACATATTGAGAACGATGCTATTGTTGATATTGTTGCCGTCGTCTAATTTGTATTGAGATTATATTTATATTGTTGTCGTCGTCTGTTTTGTGTCTCTTTGTTTGTTTGAGAACGATGCTATTGTTGATTGTTGTATGAAGGCAATTTCATTATTGTGCCTTATCGTTTTTCTATGTCTGTTTGGTCTAGGTTTTGTGCCATTTTTTTTTTTGCTTGAGTTTTAATCCATATTTTGTATTTTAAGTTTTAATATGTGGTTTAAATTTAATTTTTTTTATTGAAGTATCACAGCCGTATCGTATTTTAAATTTTAAAATTTTCATGTATTGGCATACCAGTGTCATATCGTATCATGTATCTAAGCTTCATAGTGAAGATTACATATTGATCCGTCAACAACTGTCTCCGCGAACATTCGTTCAATTGGTGTTCACAAATAAAACTCTACTTTTTTTTCTTTCTATAATCTATCTATCACACGACTTTTTCTAAACCCTAAAACCTCATATTCACAACAGTTAATTGACTTGATGACCACTTCTCCGGAACAGTTTAAATTCAGCCACTCAACCGTCTCTCAGGCCGTCGATTTTGGTCCACTCCAAATCGAAACTTAAAAAAAGAGGGATAGTACTTAGTAGTATCACATACTCGTAGGAATGAATTTGGCAACAACGTTGTCATCTGCATCACGTGTAAATTCTTTTTGTCAAAACAAAAGAGCCAGCCAAGTGAAGGGTATGCCGACAACCCATCAATTTCGACGCCCAACATTAAAGCCAGAATTGGGTTTCATGGTTGGGCTACGCGTATTTACTCCAAAACGAAAACCACCTCTATGTTTCCTTCGTTGACATCCTTGGTCCCTCAATCACATTACCTTGCCTCTTTTTCAGCCATTGTCTACGTGACATGGACCCCACTTTGTCCCCTCCTTCCCCTACATCATCGTGTTCAACCCTTTCTATAGACCCCGTTTTTGTACCTTTTGTTTATACTTTTACAAATAGTACAAAAAAACATAGGTAGGTTTCACTTTCACTACTGCACAAGCCAAACGAAACTGTATAATGTATTTCTTTGTTTTCCTTCACTTGCGTGTGCAAAGCGTCCATTATAAGTCATTTTGGTTACTATCATCATATCATTTGTTCTAGTCAACTATGTTTCTTTGAGTGGTTAAGATTTACTATAGCAAAGTTGAATAATTATTTATGAAAATTTAAGTAAGAACATAGGACGAAATTAGTTTTCAATTTTGTGTCTAACACTTGACAATCAAATTTCACACATTACAATAGAATTATTTCTAGAAGTTACTAGAAAAAAGTTGAATAATGAGCTGTTATGAAAATTTATGAACATGTGAAATTAGTTTTCAATCTTGTGTCAAACACTTGGCAACCAAATTTTACACATTGCAAGAGAATGAATTCTGGAAGAAAGCTTTTTATGATGTATAACATACACTCATATGACTTTGTACAATCGTTATCTAAACGAACACTTTTTAATAATTAGTATATTTAATGGGACACTTACAACGTATACAAAAGGGACTGAAAATCCTTGTCGATTTCTTTTTCTAATGTCTCTTTCAATATTTCTTAAAGTTAGAAATAATATTTTAAATATGTTTTAACCGACCATATTTTATTTATGGTTATTAGTGTTAAATAATTTATCACCATTATTGAACTAAACATAGAAAACAATATTTAAATGTATTAGAAATAACGTGAATCATAAAATACTATTCACAAATTTATTTTTGATAAAAAAATTACATGTTTGAAACATACATTTGGATTTTTTTTATTTTTTTTGAAGGATGAAACATACATTTGGATTAATATTTCATGATATCCCCTCCTAAAATGTCAAAACTCAAACAAATTTTTTCCAATAAAAAAATAGTAATAGAAATAAAAGTGACTAGAATACACTCCTCTTGAAGTGGATGAAAAAAAAAAAGGAAGTGTGAAGAATTCAAAATTGAAAACGTTGAAGCTTATACGAGTCCACAAAATACAAAGACTTTTATTAGTCGTTTGGTACCACATGGGTCCTACATATATGACATGTCATAGCCTACTCTTTGAACAATAGACTCCTTAGGGGTCCCTACTTTTTCTTCTATATAAACTACCCAACGTGCACTCGTCTTTCTCACTTCAACCTCACATCACATAACAACAAGCTTCACCTTCTCTTGCAATTCAATTAGAGAAACATACTCTCTTCAACCCTTTCATTTCTTTTCTCCCTCTCTATATCCTTTTTGTTCCATTACTCGCTCTCTTTAATTATCATAAACAAAAGCCACAAAACCTTACCTTACAACCCACTCTAAAAAAATTAAAATTCAGGATGGCTGTTGACTCAACAATTTCATCACCATTAGGTCCACCTGCGTGTGACAAAGACGCCAAGGCACTTCGATTCATCGAAGAGATGACTCGAAATGCCGATGCCGTTCAAGAAAGAGTGTTAGCTGAGATTCTAAGCAGAAACGCAGAGACAGAATACCTTAAACGCTTCAAACTTAACGGCGCCGTCGACCGTGAAACATTCAAGACAAAGATTCCTGTCATCACGTACGATGATGTTCAACCAGAGATTCAGCGTATCGCCAATGGTGATCGCTCTCCAATTCTCTCTGCTCATCCCATCTCTGAATTCCTAACAAGGTACCCAATTTTTTCTTCTTTTGCTTAGTCGTTAATTGGTCTAAAATTTTATCTAAACTTTTTTTGACCTACTTTTTCTTTTTTATATTTAATATTTTTAGATGGCTCTATTAACTATTAATTTTTTTTTTTTAAATTGGGAACTCTTGAATTTGCAGTTCTGGTACTTCAGCTGGTGAAAGAAAACTGATGCCAACAATTAAGGAAGAGTTGGATCGTCGCCAGCTTCTATACAGCCTTCTCATGCCAGTTATGAACCTGTAAGTTTCATCTTTCAAATAATTGAGTCTCTCACATATACCATGTGCTTAGTTAATGTGTTTTTGTCTTTACTCAGCAAAACCTTCAACTATTTATTAGGATAATATAGATAGTTTTCTTGATCAAACATCCTAGAATTTTTTATTTATAATAACTGGAATTTTCAAATTATTATTGTTATTTTTTTTGAAGGAAATCGTTCTAACAAAAACGGTAGTTTTAATATTCTTTTATCTTTATTTTACTAAAAAAAAATCTTTTACTTTTATGTACATTTTTATTTTTTTTAGGTCATTAATTAAAAAAATACATCAAATTTTTAATTTATAAAACATAAAAAAAAATTATTATAAAGTATTTCATTTGATGTGACCATTACTAGTATATTAAATTTTTGTCTCTTTTTTTTTTTTTTAAAAAAAAAGGAGGATCAAAGGCCCAACGTTATTTTAACTCTATAAAAGAAAAATCGATCTGACATTTTTAATAAATTTCATACTGATATTTCCATATTTCTAAAGTATAAACAATACTTAATTTTTTAATTTTTTTGTATAAAGATAGTTAAAATTAATTAGTATTTAGTAAAGGGATTTAAAAAAATATTTATTTAAAATTGATAAGGTACTGTATATGTGCTAAGTGCTAAAAAGGGTTATTATTTTGAATGGAACAGTTATGTACCAGGCTTGGACAAAGGAAAAGGCTTATACTTTTTGTTTGTGAAGTCAGAAACAAGGACACCAAGTGGTTTATTGGCCCGCCCAGTTCTCACAAGTTACTACAAAAGTGAACATTTCAAAACCCGACCCTTTGACCCGTACAATGTCTACACAAGTCCAAATGAAGCCATTCTCTGCCCCGACTCATTCCAAAGCATGTATACTCAAATGCTATGTGGACTCATAGAACGCAACCAAGTCCTCCGCCTTGGCGCTGTCTTTGCCTCTGGTCTCCTCCGTGCAATTAGGTTCCTTCAGCTCAATTGGGCCGAACTAGCCCACGACATTCAAACCGGGACCTTAAATCCTAAAATCACTGACCAAAAGATAAAAGATCACATGAAACATTTTATCAAACCCAACCCGAAATTGGCATCATTTGTGGTGCAAGAATGCTCAAATGAAAATTGGGAAGGAATAATCACAAGGATTTGGCCTAACACCAAATATTTAGATGTCATTGTAACTGGTGCTATGGCTCAATACATTCCAACACTTAATTACTACAGTGGTGGGTTACCTCTTTCATGTACTATGTATGCTTCCTCAGAATGCTACTTTGGACTTAACCTTAATCCAATGTGCAAACCATCTGAGGTTTCATACACCATTATGCCAAACATGGCCTACTTTGAATTCCTACCTCACGAATCAGGGTCAACTAGAACTGTTGGCCTTACTGAGGTTGAGGTTGGAAAAGAGTATGAGCTTGTGATCACAACCTACGCCGGATTAAATCGTTACAGAGTTGGTGACATTCTCCGTGTTACCGGGTTTCATAACTCAGCACCACAATTCCATTTTGTGCGTCGAAAGAATGTGTTGCTTAGCATTGACTCGGATAAAACAGATGAGTCAGAGCTACAAAAAGCAGTGGAGAATGCTTCAAAGTTGCTTTTTGAGTTTAACACGAGTGTGGTTGAGTACACGAGTTACGCAGACACGGAGACCATACCAGGTCATTATGTGATATATTGGGAGTTGTTGACAAAAGCAGACTCCCCGAGTCATGAGGTGTTGAATAGGTGTTGTTTGGAAATGGAGCAATCATTGAATTCTGTTTATAGGCAATGTAGGGTTGCAGATCATTCAATTGGACCATTGGAGATAAGGGTTGTGAAGAGTGGAACTTTTGAGGAGCTTATGGATTATGCAATCTCAAGAGGTGCTTCAATAAATCAATATAAAGTTCCAAGGTGTGTTAATTTTACTCCTATAATGGAGCTTTTGGACTCTAGGGTGGTCTCTGTTCACTTTAGCCAAGATTTGCCACATTGGACCCCCGAAAGGATAAGGTGATTTAGTAGATTAATTTTGACATTTGGGCTTATTGGGTAGCATTAGATTTTGTTCTTTTGCAATTTGTATCTTCTTTTGGTTGATGAAATGTGTAGGAAGGAGTATTTGAGGAGAGTCTTATGTGAGATGATGGATTAGGAGGTCTCTTGGTTAGATTAAGTATTATGTATTTTGGTTTAATTAGTTTACTTGTGCAAAAGATGGGCAACTTTGTTTAGCAAATTTTTCTAATGTAATTTGTATGTATTGGTCATTTCAGCTAGTAAAGGAAGACATTTTCTATTTACAAGTGTCTCAAAATGTCATTATCAATGATTTGACTCCTCCAAAGGATTTTGGTACGAGATGAAAGTAACCATGATAATCAGTTATAAACTATTGAATTATAATGCAATTGCTAGAGGCTCTTTAACTCTCCATTTATTTGATTTTTTGGTAAAAATAATCTATGAAGTTAGAAGGCATAAACACCTTTTTGGTCTCTTATCTTTATTTCAGGGTTTATATTGGTCCCTTATTAAAAAAAAAGGTGCAGATAAATCCTTTAATGTGTTTAATGGGTACCATATTAGTCATTTTCATCCATCAAAGACTAAGGACATTAACCGCAGTATATGTGGCATGTAAGTTGGTATCCTCTTTTTCCCACTTAACCAATTCCTTTATAAATCAAATTTAGGATTCATTGGAACCCTTTTTTCTTTAAATTCTTCACCCCAAAAATATTAAAAAAATTACAATCTTTGAATAGTATATGGATAAATAAAAGGTCAAAAAGCAAATAATAATAATAATAATAATAATAATAATAATAATAATAATAATAATAATAATAATAATAATAATAATAATAATAATAATAATAATAATATGTCAAATACAATTGCATCCTGATTTAATTTTTCATAAACGCACATGTATATGTTATGATTTTCAATTTTGATCATTTATAAACAAATATAAGTGGTGTCGGTGTTATATGATTTTTAAATTAACAATGTGAAAGGTATCGATATCTGTGTCATGTCGTGTCAGATGTCCATGTCAAAGCTCGTGCCTAATAGCAAATAATTATATTTATTTACTCTATATCTTTGTTGGAAATTATATTGCATTTTTTTTTTGTTACCAATTCTATCTTAACATTATTAATATTTACAACAATATATAAAGGGAATACATCCATATGGGTTACATTTTTTCCCTAAATTTTATCCCAACATTTAAATGATTTTATCATTTTATAATATTATTTAAATTATCAATTAAAAATTTAACTAAATCTTATTAAAATATGTACAATCCACAAAAATAGAAGAAACAATCAATAAAAACAGGAATAATATTGGACATTATTAAAAGAACATTATTTTAATTTTATTGTCAACAATATTTAATTTTCTTTCTATATTCAATTAAGTGTAACACAAAATCAGTTAGACGAGCACGTTAATTTCTCATTTATCCGCTAGTCGAAAATAAATTTTAGACAATTTCTTTTTTGACACTACCAACTGATGATGAGAAAACACAAGAAGGAATGGGGTTGAAATGTGTTGCCTTTTTCAAAACTTTTTCCAAGTGTTTGTAAAAACAATTCAGAGTCTGAAACAAAACAAAATCCTATTCAAAGTTTGAAACAACGTTATGCGTAACAACCCGATTTCGCTAGAATTATTTTAATGAATTATTATGTGTGTTTATGTGTGTTTGTATGTGATTAATTGTCTCTATGTGTGTTTTATTCTGGATTAATGGATTTTGGCTTAAGAAGGTGTTAGCCTGTAAATTTGACAGGCTCATTTAATATGGTCGACATTTGTTTGACCTATCACTTTGTAGGAATCGAAGAGCTTTCAAAATCTTCGACAAAGCATCAAGCATAAGGCGCATTGGTGTTTTGACAAAACAAGGCAGTTGCGCGTCGAATAAGAGAAAAAGGGCGGCAAGCATGATTTCATGCAAGGAAGCGATTTCCTTTTAGTGGAAAACGTGGGGCAAGTGGTTGTCCAAGATGGAAGAAGTGTTGATCATGGAGATAGTGATTCACCATCTAGTTATTTAGTATAAATAGTAGTTTCCAAGCCGGAAAGTGGGTCGCAAATCATATATAGAATTCTACAACACTCAAACTACCGGCGTCTAGGGAAACGAGTTATACATAATGTATGTAAACTGATTTGTAGACCACCCCTTTTATTTTAATGCATTTGCATTTTACCTTTTCGTTGAGTTTATGTACGTAAACTTACTTTTATCCTTTATCTTGCTTTATTTTAAGCCTTTTTATCGCATTCTCAAACCTGTCGAGAGACAGTGCATTTTTTATATCAAACCCGTCTTGCTCTCTAAGCAACCTGAGTGCATTTCGTGGCCTTTTTTAAAACTCTTTTTCGATAAAAACCTTTGCACAACGGTCTTGAGATTTCTAGTTCGATCTCGCTTGTTATAATCAGAACTAGCCTCAGTTTGCCAAAATCACAGGCAAACAAATTGGCACGCCCAGTGGGACCTAGTGTGTGAAATTGATTTTAAAAAAAAAATTCAAAAAGAAAAAAAAACTCTTTTCAAAACCCATCTCTTTCAAGAGATCCGTTTTTAGAATTTTGTTACTATTTCTGGGTAACTTTATTGCTAAAAACACCAATATTGTTTGTGTATGCATTTGAGAAGTGGTTTATCGATGCCTCGTGCTAGTTCATCCTCTTCAAAATCATCTTCACAAGCACAACCTTTACAAGCGACCTCTTCTTTAGGAGATTTAAACGTGTCGACCCCTATGGGGGCTGTTGGAACAAAGGGTGTTTCGCAAAATCACCTTTTAAGTTTTCATGATAACAAGGTATTAAAAATTGTCAATTGGATATGCTAAACATTTGTTCAAGTGTACAGGATCATAATCAAAGTCTTATTCATAGAGGTTCTGGTTGAACAAGTTAAAGAACAAAGGAATTTATATTGAAGCTTAAAGCATTTAAAGAAAATGCGTCTGAAGAAAATGCTCCTGAAGAAGAGCGCTCCTGAAGATGATGTCATCAGAAGCAAGGTCATCAGAAGCAAGATCATCAGAAGCATCTCATCAGAAGCTACTTCACCAGAAGCTTAAGAGCGTTGACAAAGTACAGTGTACGAAGTGTACAACCACTAACTCTGCGCTTGCCTCTGCAACCACCATCTCTGCATCGTGTCTATACATCAAGACAAGGATAACAATAATGTTTGCAGACATTGTTCCTTCTCTATTGGAATGGATTTGAAATTGATTCTTCATAGGACAATTATCAAATCAGGCAAAAGATCAATGATGAAAAATCAAAGCTTCAGTCAAGACAAGTTGATGTACCGACTAGTTCTCAATGTCTCTCAAATCCTCTATAAATAGGGATGAAGACTTGAAGAACATATATATAATAGGACAACAAGACCAACGCATATTATCTGAGCCAAAACGCTGCAAAATTTTATTCACATCAACAACTTAGAGAATTCTTACAAAAGTTCATATCTTAGAATTCTTAAGTGTCTAGAAAAACAGAGTCTGTTCTGTTTGCATTGTTTTGTGA
>Ga0315915_1007853_pt1 | contig 12630 bp, 4 predicted proteins | sample MpolbnodulesMG_FD_207738 | JGI IMG/M metagenome (GOLD analysis project Ga0315915, IMG submission 207738) | Medicago polymorpha root nodule microbial communities from Los Angeles, California, United States - branched nodules | ecosystem: Host-associated > Plants > Roots > Nodule | place: USA... | reverse complement strand
ACGCTAAAGAGAAACTTGTCTTTAGAAAGTAGGTCGAATATAAAGTTATGGTTTAGGGTTTGTTTGTGAAGGATTTGTTATTATGATGAACCAATAATCCTAAGGCGCTTTTTATTATTATTCTTTTTAACTTCTAAAAACCCAAGCTTTACAACTAAACTTTCTTCTAATCATCTCCTAAAAGTTAATTAAATTGAACAACTCCCTGTTGGAACGATACTCTTTTTTTACTACTTCGGTAGAACCGTACACTTGCGGTTTTACTCATCAACCACCCTCTCAAATGAGGTCGCCTCCCTGATTTCCCAAACAAAGACCTCACACGGTGTTTGGACCCTCCTCAAGAACACCTATGCCAAGGCTTCTCGCAGGCATCTCAAGCAACTAAAGGACCGCCTCCGGACAGCATCAAAAGGTACTCAATCCATCACCACCTATATGCACTTCATGAAGCAAACAGGTGATCTCCTTGCCTCGCTTGGATCACCTGTATCCATTGAAGACATGACTGATTACATCCTACGTGGCCTCGACGACGGCTATCGCTCTGTCATTGACGGAGTGAATGCAAGGGATAACCCAATTACCTTTGACGACCTTCTTGAGAAGCTTCTCATCCAGGAACTCTCAATTGCCGTTGTTCAACAACAAACTCCTGCACCACTCACAAACATCAATTTCATGGAGCAAGAAATTCAACTTAATTTAACATCAATTTCATGAAAACACAATAACAAACATGACCTAAAACCACATAAATGCTCGTAAGCTCTAAATGTGAACATAACCTTTCCCCCTTACCTTATAATCCAAAAGCTAAGCCTCCTAACTCCAATCTACCTTTTCCACTCGAGTCCTTCAATGTTTACTCCTCTTCCCTTTGAGATATTCTTTTCCTTATTTCTCTTCTCACTTGTTCTATCCGCTCTTTAGTGCCTCTATTTTGTAAACTTACCAAATGATTTTACAAGCCTAATTTGTGACTACTACTAGTCTTATATAATCACTCCAATTGGGTTAGTTAACTTAAGTCCTATTAGGCTTAGTTAATATTCTTACTAATAAAAATAACAAAATTGCTCTTCTCCCAACAAAAAACGCTCACTACCATACAAACTGACCAAAATACCCACCCGCGTGAGTTAACTCACGTTTGGTAAGCTGAAGTATAACGTGCGTGAGTTAACTCACAATGAGTTATAACCTACATGAGTTAACTCACGCTAGGGTTATAACCTACATGAGTTAATTCATACCGGGGTTATAACCTACATGAGTTAACTCACGTTGAATTATAACCTACGTGAGTTAATTCACACATGGATATTTTGGGTAGTTCAATTGGGAATGAGTGAAACTTGATGGGAGAAGAACAATTTTCTAAAAATAACACCGCTCATTCTAATTCACTTAATTCCCCCTTTTTACTATTTACCTCTCTTCTAATAATTCATCAAAGTTACTACGCACCTTATTAAATAACATTCCATCTCCAAATTACTAAAATGCCCTTCACTCCTAAATTACAAAAATACCCTTCATTCCTCTACTCCTAGTAAAACCAACTATTCCCACAATTCAAACCAATAAATGAATAATAATAAATAATAATATCCTAAAAATCGGGATGTTATATAAATGAACCGATCGGTTTGCCAAGAAGAATGAAGAATAAGTGTCTGCTTCAGAAAGTAGATTTTAAAAAGCGGTATGATTTTGCAATTTGGAAACATCTAAAGTTCATATTTCAAAGATGGGATTTCAAAAAAAAGAAAATGAATGAGGGTTAACGTCTTCACAAGCACCATGCTAGTGGAAATAGTGGGTAAATGTGTTTGTTAGGGAGACCTGTTAACTTCGTCTCTCCTCCTTATCGCGGTAGAAGGTCTTGAATGATTGGCTCGGAAAGGCGTGGAAATAGGTGATCAAAGAACTTAATTTTGACATCCTAGAGTACATTGATGATATAATTTTGATTTGTGAAGGAACTTGAGACAACTTGTGGAGCATTAAATCCTCTTCAAAAATTTTAATGACATAAACTTTATTTTTTTTTTTTTTTTTGAGCAAGACATAAACTTTAGTTAATACAAGATTCATTGAATTTTAAAAACTTTTCAAGGTTAAGACAATTTTTGCAGGTAAAATATTATGTTTTTCAAAATTAAAACAGCTTAAACCATATTTGAGATAAATGATGTTACAAGATAGATTGAATGGATAAGCCATCTTATCAATTAAGAGTGAATGTTAGAATTACTTGATTATAAAACTTTGGTAGATGATTTTGCAACCGAAAAAGATAGAAAGTTAATATAAAAAAATTAATTATTATATGATTTTTTTTTTTGAAATTTTCGCCTTCGCCTCGAAATTCACGTACTCGGCCCTATCTAGTGACACATACTTTTGAAACCGGGAGAGTGTTTTCTCCCCACGTCTATAGTCATGTATAAAGAACATTGACAACCAATTGCGATGCATAAATTAACGAAGAAATGAAAATAGTATTTATACAAGTATCATACAAAGGAAATAAATTAATACAAATAGTAAAAGAAACATTTACCATTACAAAAGAAATTACATTAAGCACACAACTAGCTAGCAGGCAGTGTTTGAGGCAAACAAACTTTGTATGCAAGTGCTAGCTTTTATTCTAATTATTCATTCTCCCAGTTGATAACAAAGGCGCCTAAATGACTTTGTCCATGGGAATTTATTAAAACTACGTTGTCCCATTAATCATCATAATGAGTCTTAATTTGCTATAATAGTTGAGTTATTACATGGTTCATAGCAAAATTCAGTAATGTCAAGGCAAGTACACTTCAAAGGTAATGACTCGAAGCACCTGCAAGACTTGCAGTCTGAGTGACAAAATGGTTTAACATCATCACAAGTACAATCAGGTGGGAGTGATCTTGTGCATGTACAATTGTCACAACAAGCTGTACTTTTTGTTGTTGTTGCCAAACCCAAGAAAAAAAGTAAGAACACTACCTTCATCTTCAAATCCATCCCTCCAAATTCTAATTGTCTAAACTCTTTTTGTGTATGGTATCTTTTTCTTTCCTTAATTGTGTATGATGATCGATGCTAATAATATCATTGCATTGGCCTATTTATAGATGGATTCAGTTTTATTCAAAAAAAAATAAAAAATGACAGATTCAATTTGAATGAGGGCGGTCTATAATTTTTTTTTGGACTCATGCATGACAATGTCTTACTTTTGATTCTTTTTAATATTTTAAGAATAGCATACGTGCCATCATTATCTTTTTATTCATCAATTGGGCTCCTACATGCATATTTTAAATTATGATGGTATTGATTTCACGACAAAATGATTAAGGTACATACATGTAGAGTAGTAAGCATTCTTCTACCGGTAAGCATTCAAAAATGTTTGGATAAGATGATACTATTACTAATATTTTAGTTTAATCCGTTTTTTTAGTTTAATCTTAGATGGTATATTTGAACACTAAAAATACAAGAATATTAAAACTCTTAAGATAGAATTTATGTTCTGTCTTAGTTTAATCCATTTGTTTAGATGATTTTTTAAGTTTGATCTCAGATGTCAAATTTGAATACTAAAAATACAACAAAATTAAAACTCTTTAGGTAGAATTTATAAATAAAAAATCACGCTCTATGTATCCTACTCAACTCGAGGGTGTGTAGCAAAAAATAGCAACTAGCATGATATATCATAAATAAATAGTCTATTTTGGATAAAATCATAAATCCAAACGGCTGGCGGTGTCAATTAAAACGGTCTTCATCCAAAATTTTGCATTTGTTTAGTTTTGCAAGAAAGTGCTTTGATAAAAAAAAAAAGTTTTGCAAGAAAAAAAAAGTACAAAAACGAGTACAATAGATATTTACAATTTTTTATTAGTATGATCAATTTTTTTATTAGTATTTACATATTAAAACTCATTTGAATTTTTATTTTTGCTAATCTACTATAATTAGGGTCTTTGACTCGAGTGGGCGCTTTAAGTATATATCTCACAATTAATTAGACTTTTTGAGTCTTTTATGGAATTACTCATCGAGTCAGTAGTGGAACAACCATTTTTTTTATGGGGTTGGATGGATTGCCTCATAAATAATCAAACTCAATTTATTTCGAGGAGCGTCATGTTACCAATTCTCCCAACATCATTTTGATCATTTATTTCGCAGAAGCTAAAACCTTGCAACTTTGGGGAAATAAATAACCCAGTTGGGTTTTAAAGTCTTTTCAAGGTTTTTCGGGAGGTATGATCTTGATGTGGGAACAAAAGTTATAAACAGTTGCATAGTATTTGAAACTCAACGATAAAATCTTGTAGGATATGCTCTTAATAAGTAAAGAGTAAAGACTATTATGTTGCTCAAGAGTTTGACGATTTTTGTTGTATATATATACATGTTTATGCAATGAAATAGAATGCAAAGTATTCTCATACATAGATCAATTAAATTAAATAATTTCAAAGGCAAAATCCGTAAAACAAACACTTAATCATACAGTTTGGCAAAACATACAAACTTGCAGTCATCGTGCACATGAATATATGGTATAGTATACATGGTTATACTGAAACTAAGCCCAATATTCTTAATGAGCTAGCTCCTCCACCTTCTTGGATTAGTTAACTACTAGTACATGGTTCATAGCAAAATTCATCGCTGTCAGTGCAAATGCACTCTTTAGGAGAAAAAAAAGGCAATGTACACATGCAATCTATGCAAGCTGAGTGACATGTTTCTTTAATATCATAACATCGACATATACAGGAGGGTATAATAGTGCGCAACTGCAATGATCACAACATGCTGTGGTTGTTGATTTCACACTGTAATTAGTAACACCACCATTGGAGAGCACTTAAGTTATGAAGGATGTTGGATCAAAACGAGCATCAACTACAGTTGTAATGTCGAAAGCCAAAAGGAAAAGCAAAAAAGATAGCCTTATCATCATTGTCGTCTTCTTCAACTCCATTATTAATTACTCTCTCTCTCACTTGCTATCTCTTTTTATCTATATGTGTCTCACTTGCAGTTGCAGTTGCACAGGTCTATTTATAATTCCATCTACGTAGTTAAGGGATAAATAGATATCATATGTAATTGCCTTGTGGTGATGAGATCGGGTGTTGTTTGTGGTGATGAGAAGGCGATGCGTTGTTGTTTCGGTTTTTCTGCGGGTGTGTTGGTTTTTTGGAGTGGCTTTGGTGTGAGTAGGAGGCGATAGACGTTTGGATTTTGTTTTTCTGGCCATTTACGATAAAGTCTGAGCTTGACTCAACTTTTGGTTTATGTTTAGTTTGTAGGGGTTTAGCTTGGTTTTGGTCTTGGAGGTTTGTATTTTTTTTTTGTGTGTTTAAGATGTACGGTGTTTCATTGTAGTTTCTGCCTTCCAGTCCTTTGTTCGTCTTGTGCAGAGATTTGTTATTAATAAATTTGACCGTTACAAAGATAAAAATGCAATTGCGTTGTAAATAACTAGATGGAGTTGAAGATATATATGGTAGTTGATACTTTTCCTGTTCAATGTCGATAGGCTTTACTTACCTCTTGACCGAACTCCGGATTACCGGCATTCATTTCCCCAAGAACGGGAGGGTTAACACAGGAAAAAAGAATATGGTAGTTTTGTTACTTTTCCTTTTCAATTGAACAAATTCACTAATATTCTATCTATTATTTTAAATGGATCATCCCGACATTTACTCATATCAATTATTTACTTACATTCACTGCAAGAAAAAGGGTAATTCCCAAGGACCAAATTTTTGTGGAACGCAAAAAAACTCATGTGAAACACATAACTGTTAGGGGTTTGCAAGGAGCTAAGTGGGCTAGCAAAAATAGTGATAGGAAATTGTTTCTAAGATATAGTAAAAAGCAGTGTGATATAATGCTGTTAAGAATTCAACTTGATCCAAGCTCTCTCGTTACTCATGTGGTCCTCACTTGTGATGCTAGTAATAATTAGTATGTCCAAAAATGGACAAGCACAACATGCTGTGATAAATGTTACTGGTACAAAATGAAGGACACGTTAATGTACAAATATTCACAACCTGTCACTCAACTTGCAAATTTTCTGCTTGTCTGCGATCACCACTTGTCCTTTGTCTTTGAGTTGATATCACCAATTTTGCTATGAACCATGTAAGTAGGATGTTAAACAAAGTTAGTAAATTTAGGCATTGTTGTTCTATATACTCCCTCCTACCCACAATACTTCACCCATTTGCAAAAGTTCTCATGTAATAGATTGTTTCAAAACAAGAGAATCATAGTTGAGAACATCAACCGAACCTCGGCTAAATTCTTGCTTCATCAATAATTACGTTGATCTCTGGCCATCTATGAAACACGAATATAGACATGGACACGACACGGATATTGACACGCCGACACCGCTAATAATTTGAGATGAGTTCAGGATCCAAAACCAAAGAATCTTTATTTTACAAGGAGGAATCTCTTAAGTTTTATTTTTATATGGGGTAAACCAAAAGACCCCCAAATAACAGGGGGTAAAAGCCTATTAACTCTTTTTTTTAAACAACAAAAAGATTCTATATAAGTTAGAGCACATGGGGTACTCAAACCAGTATAGAGTCAAGAGGAGAAATACATATACAATGTATGAAATCAATACTACTCATAAAAGGATGAAATACGATTTGTTACAGTAAGCTTTTTTAACACGGTCATTACATTAAACATCGTCTGATCTTCATTGAACAACTCAATTTTTTTAACGTTTATTTATAATTCTGATCACAAATCAGGACCGTCCGAATATGATCGGCAACCAAAGATGTGTGATTGTGCGAATGCGGAAAATTGCTGACCGCAGCTAATCACGATCCTAGACAGTGCCCTCGCTTAGTCTTTGTCGGAATCCATTTCCAAAACTGTTGATTATATGATCTTATCAAAGGCATGCAAAATCCGTAGTTTTTCTCTAACTAATACGTTTGTCTTAAAAAATTAGCACGTGTGCGGTATCACACTTTATAAAAGAAATTAAGAATTGAGAGGTCACAAACAATAACGTGATCCTCGTCTTCCATATAATAATACTTAAGGGTCCCAATACTGGATACAATAGGGTCAATTATGTGAGTGTGGGAGCTTAGAATCGGATATAGTACATCTTGTCCAATAAGTGTCTCGATAGTGACTAGAAATGTCCAGATAGTGTGTTGTTGGTGTACATCAATGAGTAGACTTGAAAATGCAAATAAAATTAATAATATTATCTGTTTTAGATTGCGGGTTCAACTCTCATAAGGAAAAAATCGTTAATTTGTCGCATGAGGAAAAATGGGAGTGAGATTGTGAAAAATCCTTGAGTAACACAGCCAATTGTTGATTAGGCTGGGTTTTTGGACAAGCAGCCAACACTTTCCTGGCAGTTATGACGTCGATGACCGTCAAATCTTGATCGAGCAACAAAGAAACGAGATTTAATTTTTATTTTACGATTAAAAAAAGTTCAAATTAAAAACTGAGTGTAGTAAATACAAGTCCTTATCTTTATGGGTATTGTAGCCGTATAAATGTGTTGCATTTTGCTTTAATATTTGGAAGGTCTTGCTAACCAGTGCTCTAAGGACATTGATTAAAGAATCTAAAGTAGAAATTTTGTTTTGGAAATGTAAGATGTTACATTTGACCAAATAATGATTATACTATTTTTTATTCAAAACTTACTTGTTTTAGTTGCTTAACCAATGCCCTTGGGGCACTAGTTAGCATTCTCCTATTTGAAATAGGTGGACAGAAACCGCAGGACACCATATATGCAGCATTTATGCTTTCTTTGCTTTGGTGTGGGGAGTTCTTTAGGTTGGGAATTAGTAAGTTTTTTTTGTTAAGTATGATTCTTAGACTAGACACAGAAGATAGGTAAGAGAAGAGGGAGTTAGCGAGCGTTATGAGTGAGGCGACTTTTGTCTCTGTGTTTGACCCAAATGTGTGTTAGCCTAATTGTTTATTGTAGGGGGTGATTTGGGGTATTGCTTTAATCTGAACCGAAATAGCCTAATTGTTTAGTGCGTCTTATTATGTTTTCTGTTCATCGAAGAGTTTATGTGATTTGGGTTTTGTAAGCTCATCAAAGTTACAGCCTTAAGTCTCAAATAGTATTTATTAATTATAAAATAAATCACCAAAAAGATCCTCACATTAGTGGTGAAAGTTGAATCACAACTTTATAGATGAGTGCGTCTTAATATGTTGTTTTATATAAGAAAAATAAAAAACATTATGATAGAAAATAAAACTCATAATAAAAAATAGGTTTTGTAATTCAAGAGAATTCTTGTCATTCTAAAAAAATATAGGCTTAATTAATTACGTGGTCCCTTAAGTTATTTGTTGGTTACATTTTAGTCTCATAAGTTATTAACGTTACAATTTGGTCCCTTTAAGTTATCTTCCGTCAACTAAATAAATTCCCACCGTCAAAACCGTTAACTCAATGTCTAAGGTACATACACATTGCAAGTTGTCACGTCACCGTTCGCATGTGCCTATTTAACGTTTTGGCAAAAGACCGACGGTGAGGATTTATTTGGCTAACATATACTAACTTAAGGGACCAAATTATAATGTTAATAACATATGAGACCAAAATGTAACCAACAAATAACTTAAGGACCAAATCATTGATTAAGCCAAAAATATATGTTTCTTTTCTCTTTCCCTCCAAGCAAAGGCAGAGAGAAATTGAAAAGCAGAAATTTTCTGTTCTATTTCTACTTTCTCTTAAATCATCAAATTGCCTCATTTTCACCTCTTTATCTTTTCCCAATTTCTTACCAAATGATTTTGCAATTTAGGATATCTTGAAACCTACAACACCCTGAATTTGGGATTTCACCATGAATGGAAGTTGAAGCTTATTGCGACCTTGGGATCAAAGGAGGCATAGGCTAGCACAAAGACTATGAGAAAGAAAGAGAGGTTTGGAAGAAATTAAAGAAGGTAACTTGGGAATAGAAACAAGACAACATGGTTTGCAAATTGCAACCATATTTTCATATTAAATCGGATATAATGGCTCTTTTCAAAGTGTATTGTTACATATATGATTTTATCAAAATACTTTGCAATAATTTAAAGTAGAGACTGATTAAAATAAATCGTTCGATGTAAAAATCCGTAAAAGAACAGAGCTTAAAGAGACTTTGTCTCATCAGTCATCATGCACATGAATATGGTATACATAGTTATACTGAAACCAAGCTCAATATTCTTAATGAGCTAGCTCCTTCACTTTCTTGGATTAGTTAATTACTAGTACATGGTTCATAGCAGTATTCATCGCTATCAAAGCAAATACACTCTTTAGTTAAAGAAAAACTAGGCGATGAACAAATGCAATTTATGCAAGCTGAGTGACATGTTTCTTTAGCATCAAAACAGCGACACATAGAAGGGTATGTTGGTGCGCAACTGCAGTCATCACAACATGCTGTGGTTGTTGATTTCAAATTGTAATTAGTAACATCACCATTGGAGAGCACTTGAGTTATGAAGGATTTTGTATCAAAACGAGCTTCAACAACAGTTGCAAGGTCGAAGGCTAAAAGGAAAAGCAAAAAAGATAACCTAATCACCATTGTCTTCTTCTTCAACTCCATTCTTAATTATACTCTCTCTCACTTGCTCTCTCTTTCTACCAATTATGTGTCTTATTCTTTGCCTAGTGAAGAGGTATGGAGCTATATATAGGTCTACTTTATAATGGAAAATGTTACATGAATACATTTTATTCATACACCCCATTGTACACCCCATGTATTAGGGATATTTTGGTAAGTTCATCTTACAACCACACTTTCTCTTCTATTTGTATGGGGTCCAAGTTGCCATGTGTCAGTATTTTGTGTGGGTGTAAAGAGTGTATTGCCACATGGAGTGGCATATGTATCACCTCTCATTTATAATTCTATCTACCTATAATAAATTGACCAAAAACAATACGCGTCTCTTGATGAGTCAATAATTAGTGTTTTTAAGTGGTTATTTGAGTATATTTTATTTAGATTTTATGTGTTTTTATTTACTTTCTAGAACTATTTTACTTCAATTGCTTGTTATTTAATTTCAGGAATAAATATATGAAAGATTGAGTCTTGGAGCAAAAGAAATGGAATTTGGAGCTGATTGAGGCAAAAAAATATGAAGATCTTGTGAAAAAATATCAGGCACGGCCGTGCCTAACAATGGTGTGACCGTGCCTCCAAAGATCAAAGAAGAGCCAAGTGCCAAAGAGCTTGGCATTGGCCCGTGCTTGTGGTGGCACGGTCGTGCGCGACTGTTTCTCCCTTTTAGATTCTTTTGCCAGACAAGTTGGCACGGCCCGTGCCTGTGGTGGCACGACCGTGCCAAGGTTCTAGCTGCTTTCTTTTGTTGTTTTTCTAACCTAAAGCCCATGGGTTGCTTGTGGAACATTCTAGTGATTTATTTCTTAGGGCTTAAGTTAGTTTTAGGCTATAAAAGGAGCAGCTAGCAGACTTGCAATCTCATCTTTTGTTCTTGGAAATTATAAGTGACAATTGTTTCTTTGAATAAAATTTCTCCTTTATTTTATTTATTTTTATGTTCTTCTTCTCTATGTCTACGATGAACATGAGTGAGTAGACTTCTTTGTCTTGGGATTGTTGGATGAGTCTAATGACCTAATTCTTATCAAACCAAGCCTAGAACCCTAATCTTATGTAAATCTATTTTCTAATCTATTTCACAGTTTTTCTAATGGAATAACAAGTATTAATCGAAGGACCGAAAGGGGAAGTTTAATAGTTGTTATTTCATCATCACAAATATCAAGTGAAGGATCGAAAGATGAAGTTTTGATATTGGAACAAGTGAAATTAGACAAGGATTGCGAAACATGAGAATAGTCTAGCAAACCTTGAGACATTAAAAGTTTCGTACTTAAAGGGTTTCAATAGCAATCAACATGAGAATAGGCGTGATTGCTATTGAAATACATTCATTGAGACCGAAAGGAGATATGGAAAGCCAAATAGATACTTGTCTTTAGAAAAAAGATTCAGCGTAAAGGTTTAGGGTTTGGTTTGTGAAGGATTTGTCACGAAGATGAACCAATAATCCCAAGCCGTTTTTATTATTGTTATTTTAAATCAAACAAAAATCCAACTTTTTAACTTTGAACTCTCATCTAATCATTGTTGAAAGTCAATCAAATTCATAACTCTCTGTTGGAACGATATCTTTTATTACTACATCGGTTAACCGTACACTTGCAGATTTAGTACATCATCTCTTCATATATATTTTACGTATGCAGTATACGTAAAAGAGTGAAGTGTACATAGAGTAATTGCCTTGTAAATACACATCCCGGTTACTGTTATAAGAGAATAAAACACTTTATAAATTTATTGAATAACTAATATATTTGGTATGTTAGGGTTTAGGGTCTGATATGTAGTATAGACCAAAAATAGTTTTTTACTTGCAATAGTAATCAGAGGGTGCAACTAGATGGAGTTAGAAGATAGAGTCGTTTTGTTAGTTTTTTTTCCAATTGGGCACATTTAGTGGTACTCTGTCTATTATTCTAAAGTGGATCATGTGACATTTACTCGTATTCAATTTATATCAATTAATTACTTACTTTCACTACAAGAAAAAGGGTAATTCCCAAGTGAAAAATTCTTGTGAAACGCCAAAAACTCATGTGAAACACCTAATTGTTAGGGTTTTGCAAGGAGCTATGTGGGCTAGCAAAAATAGTGATATCATTTTTTTTTGGAAAGGATAGTGATAAGAGTTTGTTTCTAAGATAAATAGCATGTGATATAATGCTGTTTAGAGTTCAACTTGTGGTACTCACTTGTGATGCTAGTAATAATTAGTATGTCCAAAAATGGACAACCAAAACATGCTGTGATAAATGTTACTAGTACAAAATGAAGGACACGTTAATGTCATCGTCCAAATATTCACAACCTGTCACTCAACTTGCAAATTTTGTGCTTGTCTGCCATCACCACTTGTCCTTTGTCTTTGAGTTGATATCACCAATTTTGCTATGAACCATGTAAGTAGGAATGTAGGATGTTAGACAAAGTTACTAAATTTAGGCTTTATTGTTCTATATACTCCCTCCAACCCACAATACTTCACCCATTTGCAAAATTCAGGCTTTGTTTATTCTTTGTGTTGATTGTTTTTAAAATTTAAGTTTGTTTTTCTTTAAAATAAATTGTAAGAGAAATGTTTTTAAGTGTTTAAAAAATGAAATTGAACCAAACGAGTTATAAAACCACTGGATTATAGGAGCTATATCTATCTTTTTAACTGTATACTACTAATAACTGACGGATCCAGAAATGCGGGAGCAAGATTTTATAAGATAAATATTTATAGGAATTTTTTAGCAATGCAAGATTGATGTAATAATAATAATATCATTATCATTGAGCAAAATACTCAAGATTATAAACATTATCCTATTATATATTAGAAAGATTAAAGACCCGTCAACATCTGCAAATTAAAATTGTTCTTTATGTGTCTTTATATTTAAAAAATATGGTAGAAATTATTTAAAATTTCATTTCAAAT
>Ga0315915_1007850_pt1 | contig 12638 bp, 14 predicted proteins | sample MpolbnodulesMG_FD_207738 | JGI IMG/M metagenome (GOLD analysis project Ga0315915, IMG submission 207738) | Medicago polymorpha root nodule microbial communities from Los Angeles, California, United States - branched nodules | ecosystem: Host-associated > Plants > Roots > Nodule | place: USA... | reverse complement strand
AGAAATCATTTGATGCGTACAGAAGGAATATAAAATTGAGTGAAAAATGGTCTGGAGAAGGAATGAGTCGATTTTGAACTCACAGAAAGGAAGAAGAAATGAGACAATGAACTTATAAAAACAAATCCTGCACATACATACGGTACATATATGGTAGGTACATACAGAACTCTTGAATTAAGGACAAATTGAGAAATTCAAGGGACATAAAAGATTTTGGGGGAAACACCCCTACCGGATATGTACCGTATTTAAAAAGTGTGTTTGTGTATGGGTGCACAAATTTAAAAATCGCATTCCAACTCACTTGAGTGTATAATAGTTATCGCAAAAAAGAGAGAACAAAAAACGACGAAGTGTACGTGAGAAGCTTGAAGAGTTGGCGCCTTGATAAAATGAAATCAAGAAGGAAAACAGAATTCCCGCCTAAAGAAAGGAAAATACAGAAGAGCACTAATAATACCAACTGTTATCCGTAGGAGTGAAAGTGAAAAATGTATTCATCTTCCTCCGCCGAGAAAAAACCTAACCCTAAAAATGTATACCACATCGGAGGTCTTCCCGTCGAATTTCCATACCAACCCTACGGTTCTCAATTCGCGTTTATGGGTCGAGTTATCTCAACCCTTAATCGAGCTCAGAAAGAAGGTCACTCTCACGCGTTACTCGAGTCCCCCACTGGTACCGGTAAATCCCTTTCCCTTCTCTGTTCATCTCTCGCTTGGCAGCACCATTATAAACCCACCCTTCCGCCAACCGCCGCCGATCCTCTCGCTTACGGTGGTGGATTTCTTCTCGACGAGGTTTTACTTCCTTTAGGTATGTATCTCCCTTCAAATTCCAATTCATTTCATTTTATTGGATAATCTTTCTTAATCAATCACACTTTCATCATCAGAACCTACCAATAAGAAGCTCAAGAAAAAGACAGTTCCAACTATTTATTATGCCTCGTACGTTTTTTTCTTCTTTCATTTCTTACCACTGCTCAATTTATAAATTATTATCTTAGATTGTTCCAGAATTTCAATGCTGTTCTCTATATCCTAAAATTTAACTACTTTTTTTGTTTTGATTTTCTCATGTACTAGGAGAACACACTCACAAATTACTCAATTGGTTCGTGAATTGCGCAAAACTTCATACAGGGTGCCCATGGCTTTGCTGGTAGGTTGAATGAAATTTATACAATAATGATACACGTCCTTTTGAAGAATGGAAACTTTTCATTTTTAAAATTCATATGTTGTTTCATATGGACTTGGGTATTATGGTGTGCCCAATTCCCACATTGAGTAGTATGAGATGCATGCTTGATCAAATATTTATGTGATTGCCTCTCGGCTTACAATCATTTACAACAGTATTTGATGCCCATCATTGTTATTTATTAAACTCTTATTTAATATTAGTCTGTCATTTTAGTTAGTTTGTTAATCATATCACAACTTATTTATATAGCATTGTTGACGAGATACCAATTAATATGATAAGGATTCTATTTTAGTTGAGATTTTATGTGAAATTTACCATGCTGTTTTACCTGTCATATTTGTATATACAGAGAGATATATTACATTAAGCACCAGAATCTTAAAATCATTATGGATCTAGCTGAGTAATTTCCCCCTCTTATTTTGCCAGGCATCACGGAAGCATTACTGCACCAATAAAAATATACGTGGCAAAGAGAACATAGACGAAGAATGGTTGCTCTTACCTCACCTTTTTTATTTTATTTATGAAACTTTATTTATATTATGCGTACTGATATATTTCATAAATGTTCTCAGTAAACAACTTTTGAAAGATAAGGTTATAGGATGTCCAGAGTTCAAGTAAGTGTATTCTTATCCACGCATGCTTTCAATATATTTTTATACCACTCTTGAAGTAACTGGAATCAGAAACTTCCTGATAAGCAGAAGTGTACAGAAAGTCAAAGCTCACCCTTCCCTTCAGAAAGGAGGATGCAATGAGGTGCATGACATAGAAGATCTTGTTAAAGTTGGACAATCGGTGAAAGGTTAGGTTTTTTACTGCTGTAATTTTTGCCTTTTATTTATTTAAATTTTACACTAATCCATGCTAATTACAAGCATTGTATTATACCCTCTTTCAGGTTGCTCTTATTATGCTGCCCGTTCTATGTCAAATGATGCACAGTTGGTATTTTGTCCATATAACTACATCATTAATCCAGTCATTCGGGGAGCAATGGAGGTGGATATTCAAGGAGCCATCGTGATATTCGATGAAGCTCAGTAAGCTTTGCATCTTTTCTATTTGTTTGCAAGTTAACAAGACAGTTTTAGGATTTGGGTTAAATTGTGCTGGCTTTATTATTTCTTTTTTACAATTATTTATGGGTTCCAGATGTTTTTTTTCTTCATATCAGTTGTATGCAAGCCAAGCTAGAGCTGAGTTAAACTTCGGTAGTAGCTTATATCCGTTTCTTCCCTATATAACCGACCTTTACATGTTTGAACTTTGCAGCAATATAGAGGACATCTGTCGTGATGCTGGTAGTGTGGATATTGAAGAGGATACATTGGACAGTATGTTTCTGAATCTTTATAGCTTCTGTTTTTATCATTTTAACAACGATGTTAACTAATTGGTCATACTTTCAAAAGAACTACAAATGGAGCTCGAGCAACTCTGTCATTCAGATATTGCAATTTACCTACCCCTGTATGAAATGACACAGGTAATTAGTTTAGATATTGGGTTTGAAATGCTTGACTATATGAGTTTATCCTCGGTGAATGTATATTTTACTGAGTACTTCTGTTCAGGGCCTTACTAGCTGGATGGAGCAGAAGAAAACTACTCTGGAAAAACGTGACTTTCAGCACTATGTGTCATGGTAAGTTAAGGCACTTATCAGTCTGTACGCCTCTTTATATTTTGTAAATATAATTATTCATTTGGTAATTTTATTATGACACTAAAGATCCCAAGTATTATAGAAGTTGGTGTGCTATGACTTGATATAAACACAATGTAAAGTGTGATTTCGGAGATGAGATATTAAGTTTTTCCTCTTATCAAAATGGCATCATACAGTGCTAGAATATAAAGGCAGAGTCTATCACGATGTGATTAGGGATTACAACCAATCAGATACAGCTTGGTGTGAGTTCGGGCAAGCGTTTAGTAAATATGATTTTAGCGAACATGATATTATGTAGTTGGTTTGATTGAAATTGAAGTGAATTGGTTTATGTTTGAATATTTCTACGCTAAAAGAAAGTTTGATATTTGATATAAAACATAAACTTGGCACAAATGCTACCTTTTTATCATTTACACTCAAACCATGGCATAGACGCTAGAGAAAATCAATTTTCATTCAAAGTAATTAAACATTTAGTTCAAAGTAATTAAACATTTAGTTTTTTACCAAAATCGCAAATGATAGGAGAGAAAGTCACACTCCACCATGAATCCAAACTCACTAAAATACAGAGGATAATAGACAGTGACAATAAATTAGAAGCTGATTCAGATTTAAATTGCATAAATTATTGTCCGAATTCAAACTATTCTTCTTAACTATCTGAACAAAAACTTTGACATGGATAGGATAACATTATGATATAACTATAAGTTGTTTGAAACTTTAAATAATCAGATCCAGCTGAGGTATTGGGAAAAAGAGATTACGCTGTCATGTTCTTCCATCATACAATTTTATTAGAAACATTGTTGCTCCTTCGATCCTGACATGGTACTGTTTTATTTCTGATTAGCCTGGATTGATACCATTAATTGTAATTATAATATCTTACATTTTATACCAGTTTCACTCCTAATAAGGAACAAGAAGTTAAATATGCTTGGGAAATTACATTATTTTTTTGGTCACTAATTTGACGTCCCTTTATGTGTTACTGTACTTTTCCTTTTGATGACAAATTTGTGGTTGTTAACTAAAACAATTTTGTTTGAATGTCCACTTTCAGTTGTATGCTGTAACATTAACTGTCATGACCCAGACCTCAAGTTGTGACTGACGCACAAACTGATACTTCTAGTCTGGCAAGCCTAACAACCAAACTTGACAAACAAATAGAAGATTAGATCCTGAATCAAATTTTACTTTGAACTATACAACAACAATATCCCACTAAGTGGGGTCGGCTACATGGATCAAATTACGCCATAATGTTCTATTGTGAACCATATTTTGATCAAATTCATTAACCTCTAAATCTTTCCTAATAGTTTCTGTTGTAGTTTTTCTAGGTCTTCCTCCACCTCTTTTGAACTATAATTCACTGAAAATTTTGACAGAGTATCCCTCTGTTTTCAATACTCCCAAAATCAGAATCATGTTTACAACCAAGTATTCCCAACCAGAATCTCAAAGATAACATATATAAAGCTTGCACATCTCAAAATAAAGATATTTCTATACTTCAATATAGATGCAGAATACACAGACTCAAAATATACATAAACAAAAGGGTCACCCATCAAGGAGGCCTACTAAAAGTGTGATAATGCTCAAACTTTGGATCTGCTAGCAGCCTACTACTTAGTTGCCTGTGAGATGGAAAATAGAAAGGGCGTGTTGTTGGAACAGAGAAGAAGAAAATGAAAATGGAAAAGTGAAGAAATGAGGGAGAAGGGTCATGGGTTTTGTTTGCTTTAGTTTAGTTTTTTTTTTTTGTTGAAATGGTGCATTTCATTAACTATGTGAGAACTGAAGGATTGCTTATAATTCAGTTAATCTTTTTGCCTTATTTGAATTGGTATTTGAAAAAATATATAACCTATGTATCATCTAGAGCCTCGTAATATAAAAGCTATATCCGTGATTTATTAACATAAGCCGTTTTATCTATAGTTGGACTGGTGACAAGGCTTTGCAAGAGCTTGAAGAAGCAAATATTTCAAAGCAGTGCTTCCCTATTTTGGTAGAATGTGCTACTAAGGTATCTCATTTGTTTGACATGTTGGATTATTCTTATTTTTGCATGCTGTTTGACAACTTGATCATTTATCAAGGCAATCAAAGTTTATACTGACTTGGAAGCAGATGAACCGCATTTAAGTGGCATGTCAGTGATAACATTGGAAGGTTCGGGATTATGTTTTTTTAACACACACATTTCGTTTTTCAGTTATTTACCTACCTCAGAGTATCTGCTATTACCAATGATCTTTATCAATCTCATTTCAGGCTTATTCTCATCACTATCTTATTTCTTCTCAAAAAATGGATCTCATATGTTGGATTACCAGCTTGCTCTTCAGCGAACTGTTAGAAAACATGATAGTAAGTAGTTGCAGTCCAACAATCAATAATGTCAAGCAAAATCCCAAATGTCAATGTTGTTATCCACATGCAGCTAAATGGGAAATGGTCTGAAAACCTTTTGATTATATGAATGGAAATTTTGGATGTAAAATTCAAATATGAGAATATAAATCATCAAATATTAAACATTTACGTAGAGAAATTTGAAAGTTTTTTTTTTAATACTAAATATAAAGAATCAAATTATTTCCAATGTATTTATATTCTACATCAACTAGTGATATGGGTCATTTGGCAAAAGTAACTTATAAGGTTGGGGTAATTCTCACCAGTTGAGCTAGAGTTGAGTTAAACCTAACAGGCTAAGAAGTTCTAGAATGATATATGGGTTCTTGTATTGATATTGAAGCTGTTGTTCATAATGTACTTACTCAGAACTTTATTCCGTCATCAGGACTTAATCTGTTAATAAAGGAAAAAGTAGAATTGAACTTAGATATATAAAATGGTGTAGTTAGTTTGTGAAGACAAATGATGGCTTCTATTTGTATGATTGGGAAACTAGTAGCAGTATAAATTGATTAATGACATTGTAAAAGTTTCAAATGGTAGTATATCTCTGCTCTCTCTGCCTGAAAATTTCTGCATCAATATGAGTATTGTTCTTTGATTCTATGTCAGGAAGAGCTTCTGGAAACTGGACACACACTTTAAGTCTGTGGTGCTTGAATCCAGCTGCGGTATTTAGAGATGTTGCCGATCTTTCTTTATCAGTCATATTGACTTCTGGGTAAGCGTCGTGAATTTGCATTCAGGGGCCAAATGTCTACACGTTGAGGACATTAATTATTTGAATTTTTTTTCTTTTGTTCCAACCATGTATTCTTGAGAGGCACATACATGCCTGTTAAACAGCCTGATTTTATAAAATAGCCTGATGGGTCAGACTGATAGCGGGCCAATTATGTTCAGGCCAAATAAGTCCAGTTTCATGTAAGCATGTAATTATATTCATATAGCCTGCCCTGGGTTTATGTGGACCAGGCTTGCTGGGAAATGGCCCAAACCTTTTTTTTATATAGATATCAATGGAGTTAACCTTCTCAAATGTTATGTTAAAATCCCCCAAACTAACATGATACTGCATTGGTTTAAATATCTCTTTAATCCATGCCATATGCACATTTTCTGGTTTAGTCCTTAAAAAATTACGGTCTGTTTTAATTCATGAAATATAGGAAATCTGCTTTTAGTCCTTGTTTTTAGACCCTGTAATACTTGTCCATGCTGGAGCCAGTCCCTATACTGTGTTTTTAGTCCCTGTAATATTTGTCCATGCTGGAGCCAGTCCCTATATGGTCTCTATTATTAAATACGGTACACATGTAACAAGGATGCAATTATGTTGTGGATAAATTTACATGGACTAAAAATAACTTTTCCATAGGGATTCGAACCAGTAAGACATTTTTTACAGGCAGTAAGGCACCAAAGCTGGAATTGAGGCGTATTACACAGACTAACAAGTTATTTTAACCTATCTTTCCTTATAACCCCAGGGGTTCTGAGCATGCATAATAAAGTTGGTGCTTTTGCCCAAATGCTATGTCTGAGTAGCAGAAATAACCCGATTTCTAATGGCATGTTCTGTGTAAAACATTTGTTGAAATTCAGTTCCAGTGAGGCAATGCTGCATTAAGCATTTGTGGTTAAAGTTTCACCAAATAAGTGATCATATGATATATCAATATGATATATTGATGATTGTTATTTGTTTTCTTAACTGCTGCAAGGCATGAGGGTCAAAACTTGTATAGAAGTGAGTTCAGATAATAGCATCTCTGTTTTGTAGCAATATTCTAGTATCATCGACTTATCAATTTGGGGTATTTTTAGGACACTGTCACCAATGACGTCGTTTTCTTCTGAACTTGGAGTTAAGTTTGAAACTAATCTTGAAGCTCCACATGTAATTGATACTGATTCACAGGTCTGTGCTACTTCTCTCTTATCCTTAAAGTTGATTATCTGCTGTCATGTAAGTGCCTGTTTTCTAAATAATAACCTTTTGAGTACAGGTGTGGCCTGCTATAATCTCCACTGGTCCTGGTAATTATCCTTTGAATGCAAGTTACAAAACTGCTGATGAATATGCATTCCAGGTATCCATCCTCAGTAACTATTTTTGACTATTCTATCCTCTTTGAATACATCTGTTGATTATAAGTTTTGGCATAGGATGCAGTTGGAAGATCTTTAGAGGAAATCTTCAAGATTGTTTCAGGTGGTTGTCTTGTGTTCTTTCCAAGTTATAAATTGATGGAAAAATTATGCACCCGATGGTCTGAAACAGGTCAATGGTCTCGACTCAAGGCAGAAAAGCCCCTTTTTGTTGGTGAGTAATCCTTATGTTCTTCCTAATACTCAATGAATTATGAAATAGATTTAAGATTGTAGTTTCTGTTTATTTATTTGCCTTTTCTTTTGGCGATCCTTTTTTTCTTAAAAATGCAAACCTTAAAATTGAAAAGATTTAATTTGGTTTGTTGTTAATATCTAAAAGGTTCTTGTCTTCACATTGTTTTTGGGTTGCATTAAGAAACTGTATTATGTTTGTACTTGGTATGCAGAATCAAAGGGGGGAAGCCAAGATGATTTTGAACTTACATTGAAGGGTTATTATGACTCAATTCATCATGACAAAAAACCTGCTTCTGGAAGGAAAAGAAGGATTAAGAAAACTGATCTAAATCACTTCCATGCAGTTGATTCCATACAGGATACCAAGAAAGGAGGAGCAGCTTTACTTGGTGTTTGTCGAGGAAAGGTGCATCACAATTTTACCCATCCCTTAGATGTTGCTTAAAAATTATGTACTTGCAATTTGATTTTCGCTACATTTTAGAAAGTTAGAAGTGCTGCAGTAGTACACGAGGCGAGGGAAACAGTATTTTCATTTTGATCTATTCCATTCCAAAAAATGGAGCATGAAACCATTCCATTATATTCTTATCTAAGATTAATTTCAAAACATAACACCATATTATCTTATAGCTTTTTATATTATCTCTTAGGATTGGGTTTTATACTTTTAAGTACTATCATGTTTTGTTTTCCTTTTTTGATAAGAATTAGAAGTCTAGTATTATTCTACATTAAATTCAAGGCTTAATCTTGTGCATCATAATATCAAATAATAAACATAATCATATTTCAATCAAAACTTTATTTTTTCTCTTTTCTCCTTTATCTAAAACCCTATAAAATAAACAAAAATCAACTGCAAAAGTCTTAACCAGCAAGTCAATCCAGCTCCTTCTTTGTGCTTCATTTAATTAAAATAAACTATGATTAAAACACAGTTATTGAAAAAAAGAACATACTGATGTGAATATTTTAAATGGTACAAGATAAATATCTGCTTACCCAGCTTGTAAGATAAAAAGTTGTCATATATTGGTCTGTTTAAGTTTATTATTTTACAATTTTAATTTTATATAATTTTCTATTTTTAGTTTTATTATAAATATTTAAATTTTATTAGATTTTTTTTTGTATCGTATATAATAGTAAATTAAGTGTGTTTAAAGATTACATATCGTTTTTAAAATTATGTTTATTATTATTTTTAATTTAAATATTTTTTATTATATTTTAAATTAATATTTTTATTAGGGTTAATGTTGAAACAAGCTCCTAGCCGATCCTATTGGTTTCTAATCCAACCCTCCTATCAAGATAGAAATTTGTCTAGTTTATCTAGGTGGACAAGTTATGATAAAGAGACAGGATTGAGTTATTCTTGTATCCTAATGACTCAACAATTGCTAGATTAAAGCAAAATATGACTTATAATATCTTGTCTCTTTTATCATGACTATTAAGTTGACCCTATTTTTTGTATATTGCCTCAAGCCTTTACGAAACTGACTCCACTGTGTAGTTGAGACACAGTTTCAGCATTTTATACCATGTTTTCTCTTATTCAACATATACCTTCACCACAAATGTGCAAATGAGTTCATTATATGATTGTATTTTATATAATGCTTGCAGGTTTCTGAAGGAATTGATTTCTCTGATGATAATGCCAGAGCAGTTGTATCCTTCTTTCTACTTATAAATTTACTTATTGTTCACTTTAAGGAGGGGGAGATATCCTGGTCTTATTTGGCCACGGTGTATCTTGAGTTGATTAAAATAATGTATATTTTCAAATTATTAAAAGAAAAATAAAGGTTTACTATTACGATTATTAAAGTGGTAAAATGTAGCTAGCCTACAATGGCTTTGATTACAGATTATACACCAGTTTTTATAATCAATGTAATTTTTAACTAAAAATAAAAATTGTACGTTCTTGACAATCCTAGATCATTGTTGGTATCCCATTTCCAAACATGTAAGAATACTTTCTTTTCTATTGTAAATATTCTTGATAAGGCACCTACAGGGGGAATACATTTCTCTGACTGCCTGATTTATTGTAACAGGTATGATATTCAAGTTGCACTAAAGAAGAAGTATAACGACACATTCAAATCATCTAAACAACTGTTAGGAGGAAATGAGTGGTACTGCCACCAAGCATTCCGAGCTTTAAATCAAGCAGCAGGTAAAACTTGGTTCTGATTTATTTATCATATTCTAACCAAAGCAGATTTTTTTTCTACTTTCTTAGCTATGTTGGTTACCTTCTACATTTTGCAGGGCGGTGTATACGACATAGACTTGATTATGGAGCAATCATCCTATTGGGTAATAATGCTGAACTACCAATTATTTCAGTTCTTTTCAACCTTTTATCCTGTTTCTGTCTTTTTTAGATTTAGAATTTAGAAACTTGTTTTAAATTTGGAAAGGAAGGAAGGTTGAATTGGCCAAGTTTTCTAGAGTAAGGAATACTACCTTGGTGATTTTTAAATTTTGATCTTTGTATTATCTTGTTCAAACCTGATTCTTTTAAGTTTATTTTGGATTTTTATAGACACCATAACATTGGCGAGTAACTAGAGAGCAGGCAGTTCTGTCTCAAACCATCTTTTTGGTTTAGAAATTAGAATCAAGTTGTTTTGTTTCCTTGTCTTTTCCCCTTTTTGCGGTGTGGTCTATTGTTGAACTATGGTTTATTTGATATTGTTTTTTAACCATTTTTACCATAATAAGTGTAAATGTTATTGTTGAATTAGATGAACGCTTTCGTGAAGAAAGGAATAAAGCATTTATTTCGAAGTGGTTAAGAAAACCCTTGAGAGTGTATGACAGTTTTGATTTGTCACTGGAGAAACTAAAGTCATTCTTTGAGAATGCCAAGGTACATGACATGACATGACGTGTTGGCTTAGTTTTACCTCTGATATAGTCCTCCCTGTTACTTTTTTGGGCTTGATGCGAAAGAATTATTGATGCGTTTAACTTGATGTAGGAGCGGTATGGCTTGGATACAGTGCATGCCACAAAGAATTTGAACTTAAATGATGATGATGGTGTTCTAAACAATGATGGAAATATGTGGTTTCCAAAGAAGAAAAATCAGAAACTGAACAAGTCTAGAAATGGAGCTGAGAAAGAGACGTCGGTTATTGAGGATAAAATCTCTATTCCCACACCGAGTCTGAGCTCTCACAATCTTGGCGAAAGTCAGCCATCAGCTCCAAGGAATAGTAACACATACAGTTTCAAAGACCATATTAACCTCCAATGTTGTAATCTGACGGAAAGGTATTCTTGTTTTCCCCCTTGTTTTTGAACATTTTATTTTTAATTGGATGGTGTTTGTGTTCTTTGGCCTTCATATATAAAAAATTATAGGCATGTCATAGGTTTACTGTGAATAGGAGGTCCATTAACAATGGGTGCAACAGAAGAAATAGAAAGAAGGAAGAGACAAATGTGCCTAAGGTTCCAGGTCTCTGGGTGTGATAGAGACCCGAATGAGGGCTGATAAAGAAAAAGTATAAGGTAATAAAAGTTGGGTAGGCTGCTTAGTCGGCAAGTTTGTTATGCGTGAGTAGTATAAATAGTGAGGTGAGTGAATTCTGTTGGTTATGCAAGAATATTAGAGTGATCATTATGGTTAGGTAGAGTTTTCTCTATCTCTGAGGAGCATGGCTGTGGGGTTGATTGGGATCATTTCCTTCTACAATTTATCTTTCATTTTGCTATTGTAAGAGCTTTTGCTCAGCTTCCATTCAATAAACATACAATTGGGCATTCTGAGTTTTGGGTGGGATTGAGAATGAGGAAGAGGTTTTTAAAAGGGGATTTTATGACCAGCACAGGTGCTATTTGGATTGGCTTATTTGATCTTATCTACTGGCATAATCACTTGTGTGACTGTTTGGAAGAACTTATGAAAACAACTTACGACCTGTTCGTAAGCTTTTTACACTTTATGATTCTTGGAAAGGATAGGAAAGACCTGGTAGTAGGAGAACAAGGGGAAGATGAGATCATGAGACTGAAGGGGGAGAAGGGAAACCACTATAATTGTACATGGGTAGTGTGGCAAGGATGACCTCACGAAAATTCTTTAAGTTATGGGGTTCCGATTTTGGGGAAAGGGGTGATTGAATTGGTTGACTTATGCATACCATGTTTTTGTCTCTGAACATTTGGTGAAGTCATTCTGTTTCAGTTAGTTAGGTGGCTCAGTATTTATATATAGAGATCCAATGCCTTCTCTTGTAAGATAATAAAGATGTTCAACATTCATGATTCATTCATCTTCTATCTAAATCAAACAAGTTGGAATATTGGAGCTTATTATGTGAAATTGAGGATGTTAACATTGTGTCCTCTAAAAGTGTTGGATCTGGTGGAAGGATTAGAGGAGTTGCTCCAGGAATACAAGGATTTGCTTAGTACAAATACAGAGCTGCCACCTAAGAGGTGTTACTATTGACTCAATTGTTGAAGAATAATATTATGTGGGGAGAGGAGGCCATGACAACATTGCAGCTTTGAAGGAATCAGTGGTGGAATTACTCCCGTTGGAAATACCAATTTTCAAGGCACCCTTTGAAATTGAAACCAATGCTTCAGGGTTAGGCTAAAATCTGTGTATGAAAGGGAACTTATTCCACAGTCTTGCATTGCAAAATTGGAGGTCATTCTTAAAGGGGAATCATTTCATATTTCGTGCAAACCAAAGAAAGTTGAAATAACTTGTAGAACAGAGTGCTGAAGAGGAACCGCCAAAGTGGGCGTCCAAGCTCTTGTGGTATGATTTTGAGGTACAATAAGGGAAGGATAACCATGTTGCTGATTTGTTGTCAAGGGTGATGGACGTTTGTTGTCAAGGGTGATGGACGTCTAGACAATTTTGATTATTTCCAGCTAGCAATTTAGGTTGATAAGTCCCTAAGAA
>Ga0315915_1007846_pt1 | contig 12644 bp, 9 predicted proteins | sample MpolbnodulesMG_FD_207738 | JGI IMG/M metagenome (GOLD analysis project Ga0315915, IMG submission 207738) | Medicago polymorpha root nodule microbial communities from Los Angeles, California, United States - branched nodules | ecosystem: Host-associated > Plants > Roots > Nodule | place: USA... | reverse complement strand
CAACTATTTAGTAAGAATTATTTACGCAAGAAAGAGAAGAATCCACAAAAATAGGGGATTAGACCAATTAGGTTCTGACTAACCATAAATGGGGTAGGGGGTGGTTATTATTTGAAAAAGTTACATGCTGCCACGTAGCATTCTTGCGTTTCTTGCATAAAATCTCATGTTCATGCTGACACACATTTTTTTATTCATGTATGTACAGTGTACTGCTATTTTATCATCAACTAAATAAATTTGTATATACAAATGTTATATTGTTGACATCATTTAAAAATATAAAAATTATATTATATTTGTCGTAGTATTGGTGTCATTAAAATAAATAAGTGCAATTTATTTAGGAGTGTCCGTCTAGACGGTAGTAGTTTGCATTAATCTACAATGGAATGCTCCCAACTTTTAGGCACATATCACTTGAATACAGAGACGGTGTTTCATTCCAACCATATTTTCTTTAGTACATTGCTTTTCTTTCCCTAAATAATAGCATAAAGTTTGATATATGCTGTTTGTTTGCAGCTTCAAGAGTAATCCAATCAACAAATACTTCATCCGTGTCGTATTATGTGTCTCACGCCTCTCGACCATGATATACGGTTTGTCGACGAGTCTACAGTATGCAACATTCGTCTTTGTCCATACGCTTCCTAATATTCTATGCATGACAAGATTCAATCGATCAATAATTTTTCAAGAGAAATCATTGATTAAATTATTAACTTTAATAATTTAACAATTATGACAAGGAAAATGATATAAACAAATAATCAGTTTAGTGTCTAAAGTTGTCCCATTTTGCATGGATGCAGTTTCACTATGCTACTTCTATTCAACGAAAATGATAAGAGTGCACCCTAAAATTTAAAATTATTAAAATTATTAAAATAATACCTTAAATTGAAAGTCAACAATCACATTAGTATTTTTAGGATAATTTTTGAGACTAAAGTGAACAACATTAAAGAATTTTCAATGTTAGGGAACATAATATAGTGCATTGATTTGAAATGATTTATTTGAATAGGAATTAATAAACCAAAAGTTCTGGTTGTAACCAAGGAATTATAGCCATATATGGGATTTAATATTTGAAGCCCAAATAGAAAAATGGTGGTGTTACCATTGATAATGCCATGGATCAGTTACAAAAGAATTTGTAAATAACTCAACAAAGAATGAAGAAGCGTGCAGATAAGTTGAATAAGGAAACTCTTGTGATCTAAAAGCAAAATTAATGAATTTAAAATTTGGAAACCAAATAGGACTCAATGTGTTTTTTTTTTCTTCACAAAATTGTGAATTAAAGAGAGATATTTAACCAAGTTCATGTAAATAGTTCAATAACATACCAAATTAGAAGTGCTGAAAGAACACTTGATCATAAAACCCACTTTAGATGTTACTAGTTAAAATTAACAAATTTGAATCATAGGAAAAAAAAATCAAGATCACCAAAACTTCAAAATAAAATGTGCATAAGCATCCTTAAAAGAAAACATTCAGAATGAATGACATACCAGTTCTTCCTGAAGCTTTTTATTTTTTTCAATAGCATTGTCTTTCTCCATTGTTAACTTTGAAATTTGGTCTTTCGCCTAAAATAATAAAAAAATTCAAGATAGCAGGCTGGTGTGTATCAGAAGTTCAAGTAGTTGACCAAGACAGTTTGTTTTAATATTTCAGTCACTTTGGTAAAAGAAAAAAAAAGTTGATGTTTAAGATTTGTTACTCGATATTTATTTTCTTTTTAGTTACAACTCTATCTTTAGAAGTGAAATTAGAGGGACCAACTCAGTGTACAGCAGGGACTAATTTCATATATGAAAAAATTTAAGAGAACCATTTACTTATTTAACCCTTCGATAAAACGTATTTTTCCACTTCTTATTCTTTGTTAGTAACCCTTATTCACCAACACAAATCAATAGAGTCAGTAACCAATTAAAATTGTATATTGTGCTGCATAGAAATTATATATGAACTACTTTTAAAAGAAACCTGAATATCTAATAAATCAAATTCTGATGCTTGAGCTGGTGATGGTGGGTTAGGAGGAGGAGCATCATAAACAACTCTCAATTTGTACATTTCAACCTTATATCCGGAATCTTGAAAAAACTACATGCAATTAGAAAAGAAAACGATTAAAATACGCAGCGTGAGTGAAAAACAATTTGTTGTTTGTGCTTAGTTACCATATCTGAAGTGATATCTTCCGTGGTTGTACCAGGCTTTGCAACTATGCTTTGAATGAGAAACTTATCGATGCAATGCATGTTAGGAGGTGCCTTCATTTGAGGTTGCATTGTAACTAAAAAGTGAAAGTGTAAATGTGAGGCAAACATTCAATGAAAGTGAGTATAAAAGAACAGAAGACTAGACATTATACCATGCAAACATTGGAGGATAAAATAAGCAATCACAATAGTTGACGAGAAAATAGTGAATTGAATATTCCAACACATCAATTATTTGTTATGTAAGTACTCTTGGAAAAATTAGACACAAAATTATCAGAAATAGTAAATTAAAGATAAAGATAAGTAGAAATAAATATAACTCATAATAAAATAAAGCACAAGAAAACTTTTTAATTTAAGCTAAAGCGTGCAAAAACATCGAGTTTAATTAAAAGTAACAAGAACACATAAACTAACAAGAACACATGAACAACATTTGAATTCTCAAGTTATAAAGATAAGGCTAAGATTATTTTAGAAGTTTATTTAGCTAAAAATGGTTAACTTTGATCAATTATAAAAATGTTATGATTTGTAACAGAAAAAAAAAATCATGTTTATTTAGCATTTCTCTGTGTTTTGTGTGCATGAGAGAGTAAAGAAGATATAAAACAAAACCTTTAATATCACAAGTAGACATAGGCAAAACAACTCCAATTTTAGGCCTAACAGAATATTTCCGTGGATTTGTAGTCTTAACCTGCAACAACAACAACATTAATTTCACTCTTAATCAAAATTATAACTTTTCCTAAATAACAAAATATATAAAACAAGCAAAAAAGAAACATCATTACATTGAAAGCCAGATAATTATCAGACTTGTTAGACTTGTTAGACATCTGGAAAGAGATTGAGACCTGTTTTTTCAATTCAACTGTGTTCACAAATTAAAAACCAAGAAAGAGTTAGAAATTAGAACAAGACATTAAATGAAAAAAGAATTAGAAATTAGAAACATCTTTTATTTTTTATTTTTTTGGTTTTTGGGAACTGAAGAGGCTTAATTACATGGAAAGTGTAACTCATGAGGATGTATCTGAAGGTATAAACTATCTTCTTGATTCTTGATTCTAACAACAGAAACTGGTTCTCCCATTTTTTCTCAAAGTCTTAGACTTTTTATTTCGATTTGTTTTATCTCAAGAAAAGAGATAAGCTATAGTGCAACTCTCAATTTTGAATCGTTGACAATAAATATTTTAATGAAGTAATGAGAATGGGGACGGGTTTTACAAAAGAATATAAGAAGAGAGAATGCAATTTCTAATCATATTCCATGAATTAAAATATGATCTGTGAGGTAAGTGATATTAGATTACTTGATGGCCACGTTCCTATGCAATTTCTAATCATTTTGTTATAATATATGACTTTGTTTTAGGTTTGAGTTGTCTTTAAAACTGATTTGGTGATTCTGCATAGAAAAGTAGAGATGGCCAAAAGACCATATATGTGGGGTATCTGTGGATAAAATTTGCAAGTGTTTTTTTTTTTTTAGGGAAACAAGCTCCATGCATTTCATTTATAATAATAGATTCAATATAAGATGGGATACGAAAATAAGTTGTGGGACTAGCTAGAAATGATGCCTCTCCTGCAAGCGCATGAGCTGCTGCATTTGCTTGTCGCCTAGAAAACTCCACCCTAGAGTTTATAAAGAAAGCGGTAAATAGAGATTTGCAAGAGGTGATAATATGACCAAACTCAGAGATATCTTCTCGACGAGAATGGAAAGCATCACGGGTAATTTTAGAATCAATCTCAAAATCGACATTGTCGAAGGACATGACTCTAAGCCATGGGAGAGCTTCAAACAAACCCAACGCTTCGCCTACCTCGACCGAAAACACAAGGAAAACTGACCATCCTTGCTAAAACAAAAATACCATCCGCATCACAAAGACATATACCAATTCCTGTGCGATTATGGGAAGAAGAGAAAGCAGCATCAAAATTTGCAAGTTGTTTACGAATATCCGCAGGTCAAATAAAAGAATATTTTAATTATTTATCAGTTAATGGATATAGATGTGGACGTAATATTGTGTGTCTGCATATATTCATTCTCGTTAATAAATTAATAAAAATTATTTAAATATCCATTATTATTATTATTATTATTATTATTATTATTATTATTATTATTATTATTATTATTTTGATAAGTTTGAAGCATAATGATATACAAGACATCTCAACTATGTTGCCACCCTTATAGACCATAATCCTTTGTCAACGAGGTTGGTTACCTTACATAGAAAGTAGGGGGAAAAATACAAAATAGGGGGACCAAACCCTTACATATATTTTCTTTGGATTTGAGTTTTAGGTAAAACTTTAGATTCATCAATTGAACAAACTTCATTATTCTGATTGTTGTTATTTTCTTCATTATTATCATGTTGCGACTTGTTTGATTCATCATTGTTCTTTGTGTCCTTTGCATGATTCACAATGCCATGTTCATCATGATAAACATTACCAATGTTATCCTGATGTGATCCTCATGATGATCGTTTTCTTCATGTTGAGAAATTTCTTCCTCGTGATCATCATGTGCTTCAATATCAAAATGATGATTCACTTGAAACTCCTCATTATACTTGTCACTTGCATTCTGCTGATGCAGCTCTTGTTGCGCAAGCTTTTTTAGTTGTTCGCCCACTATCACAAACTTGATGCACAAACTATCACAATAGGTTGTTCAATGATTTGAAAGTTTTCAATGATTTGCATATTCTCAATGTTTTTTGTGTGTCTTTGAATGTCCATAAAATGATTCAATATCAATTGACCGCGGTTGTTGCGATTTGAACTAGTTATTATTTGTTTAAACTATCTTAGCGTTACCTTGTCCTCATGATTCCAATCAATTCAAACTTCATCGCAATAATACTTGACATGCATCTACGGGTGTCCATGACATGATCCAATCACTCTGACCACTAAACTTGGTTGTAGGGATTCACAATAGTTTAAGTGATTGTTAAAGTATAATTATCCTTATTATATAATTGTGACAGGAATTTGGTATGTAATCACTCCTTTGTACGATTAAGAGCAGCAATAAGAATTTAGAGTGTTGTGATTATGAGAAGAGTGTTCGCTCCCCGACTAAAAGTGAATCTTCTCTATAGAAGAGCGTTAGTGTTGGACTATGGTGCTAGCTACTATCGTCAAATGTCTTAAAAACTACGTCGAGTATTGTAGGGAAAAGACATAGTTACCAATCAGTGAAAGAGAAGTGAATTGAAAACGACCTAAACATTCTTCTTACCTTGATTTCATTGACATTTTTTCTTTTCTGCAATCGAAACTTATGCCATTTGAATATCCCCATCATGTTTTTGGTATCTTTGTGGGGGAATTGTTCATTAATTTCAATGAGGGAGTCGAAATTATAGATTATTTTTTTTATTTAATTTAGTTTATTTCTCTTTTTAAGGGAATTTAGTTTGTTTCTTATTGTGTTTGTTTCTGTTCCATATATATTCTAAAACTCAAAATATTTAATTTCTATTTAGTTTAGTTTTATTTTTCAGTCATATCTTTGTTTTTTATTTGTTTTGTTTCTACTCAGGGTCCATTTAGATTGACTTATTTTAGAGTTTATGCAAAACAACTTATGTAAATAAATAAGTTTTTATGTATTATTTATAAGCTTGTAAAGGTGGTTTCTGAAAAAATAGTTTATGAAAATACAATTTTCGTCAGTGAGAATTTATAAATGAACATAAAAGCTTATTTATTTGCATAAGCTATTTTCGATAAGCTCAATCTAAACGGAGCCTAAAAAAATTTACTACTATTTTATTTTTGTAATCAAATATTAAAAATACCTAAAAAGATTTATTTTTTATTTTGTTTTGTCAGATATTCCAAAATCCCACAAAGATTCATTTTATTTTATCTTTAATTTGGTTAATTTTAATAATGCACTTTATTTTCTTTATTTTTCTATATTATATATATATATATACATATATATATATATATATATATATATATATATATTTGTTGCACCCTTTATTTATTTTTTGTTGTGCTATGCTATTAAAGCTTTCGACGAGTTTTTCATAAACAAAAGATAGAGTATGATTGGTTGATGCTTAAGAGATAAACATCCTTCGATATGAAAACTATTTGCTATCTCGCAAGATAAGACGTTTGGATGAAAATATCTCAACATCAAATGACTTATGCAAGGAGCATCGTATAGATGAAGAGCAGCCAATGATCAAAATTGATTACAACGCAAAACTCAAAAACATTTTAGACGAATTCTTAAGGTCCAATCAAGTTTGTTTTGATAAATTTAAAGTTCAGTGTGGTAATCATGTTTAGAATCTAGATGAGTGTGAACTAAAGTTGGTTGAGGTTGAGATTAGGAGATATGTAGTCATTGTGCAAGAAGAACACTTTTAGAACAAGAGTAGGTGCATGGAAGAAGAGCTCTAACATCCCACTCGTCAGTATTGGATTTTATCAGTCGAATGTGCATCAGAGAATGAATGTCCATGAAGGATTAATGTAACGGAGGATGTGATCATGCAGTGGCGATCAAACACACGTTTAATTACCGGTATCAAGTTAAATGCGCTTAAGACGAAGGGTATTTTGGTAATTGCATGCAAGTGGTATAAAAGGATGGTTGTTCACAAGAAATTCATTCTTGCTTGGACTTTCTCTCTCTAGGTTTAAAGATTTTGGGATTCTCTCCTCCTTCTCTCTAGAAGTGACGCCCCTTTCCCTCTCTAATTCATCAAAGCTTTCCAATTGCATGCAATTGATGATCAAGCAAGAATCATAGTGACTTCATGAGCAAGAGACAACTAGAAGGATTGGAATGGTGTGGCATTGGAGCTTCGGAACATGGTGAGCAAGAGATTCAAGGGTTAGGGTTTGGATTGGAAATCAAGATTTGTAGTGTGTTAGTTTGCTGGTTTAAGGTGAGTTCTTAGATAGATTATCCTACCGTTGGGTTTGTGTAATTCTTGTGGGAAATTTATGAATTATGTTAGTATGTAAGTTTGAGAAATTAGTACCCCTTGCCATTAATTTTGTTACAATTGTGTTAATTATTGCCATGCATTGATCCTAAACTATTTTAATGATGTAATGGGTGAATAATGTTCCTTTGATTGCTTGAAAAATGAGAACTTGATGTAAAACACGTTTTCTGGAAAAACTGGGCTGAAGAAATTCGCTAATAGCCAAAAACTCGCTAATGGCGAAATTGCTCCAGCAGCAACTCACCATTAACCAACCTAGGGGTGAAATTGACAGCTTTCCAAAAGTTGTAAGTTCTTTCCGAGGGTCCGTAGTGGCTATCGGGGGTCGTTTTTGCAGTCTTTTACACGCTAAAAACCCTTTATAACATAGAGTATCGAATGCACATTACATCCTAAGATCTTTAAAGAAATACATGGGCAATCATTAACAATTCAACAATCAATGGCACATGAGAGTTATGATACGAATCATGTACGGGTAGAAGTTAACCCTAAGAATGGAAAAATCCATAGAGCCTCGACGTAGACCGTCGAGAATAAGTAAGTTACCTTGTAACCTATAAACATTAGGTATAAGTTATGCATGATTAAGAATACGCACGTAATGATTCACTACACGAGTAGGTTACGAACTCGAGGTGATCATTCAAGTAAGATTTAATATAAGCCCTTTATGTGCGAAAAAGACTATAAGTAAAATGAACATGTCGTGTCTCTTGCGATCCACGCCAAGGGGGATTTCAAGAGGTTCACGCCAAGGGCGGACAGGATACACTCCGCAAGGTAGGCCCGCACGACATTAAGAGGAGTCTGATGTACCTTAGCTAGGAATTCATCCGTCATGTAAGGGATTGTACTCGGGGTTACTCCATCTGATACACTCCGTAAAATCAACTCAGATAATGTTGTTTGTTACACGCTAACTTTCTAACATAATGAATATTCATGAATCATGCTACGACACATTTATGTTACTAAATGAAGTATGCACAAGCTTATGCAATGGAATAAGGTTATGAAGATATACTGTCGATGATCTTAGTACCTCCCCGATCATCCAGTTCATGATCATGTCATTAACGATTTATGTTTAGGTCTTGATGCGTTTATCGTGTCTTGATGTAGCGGTCTTAGGCTCCCTTGACCGCCATGATATGTATGATATATGACAAGACTTATAGGTTATGATACATAGAACCTTATGATGGCCTTAGTATGCACGTCCGTCTAGGTATGCATGTTCCACACACGTATAATCAACCGAATGGTTGTATTGTAGACACGTGGTGACCCTAGGTTTCCCCCGAGGTTACCTATAACCTAGGATTAGGTAGAACTCACTAAGACATTATGTCTCATCCCAATCCTTATTTGTTTTAGATCAGCATGTTGGTTTAGCAGGATGTTGCAGGCATGTGGCCGAATGGATAATCAACAAGGGTTTGTTCGTACCGGTCGCAGGATTTCCTTATGGATTCAAAAGTGTTTTATCATGTATTGGATAGTTTGTATTGTATTTTAGATGTATGAACATGAATTGTTGTATATAATATTCATTCGAAGACTTTATGTTGCAAATTTTAATATATCCAGTACTAAAGATAATGCACATGCTAAACTTTCTAAATACGTTTAGTATGGGCGTTACAAGAGCCACATGTAAGGTATGTCGATCTTTATCCGACAATGGCAACTCAACCAATGGAGATTAATGAGAACATTCATTTGCCACAACAAAATTATTATTCTTGAAAGAGGGGAGAGCACAAATCCCCAAAGTCTACTGATGGGAACATGGGTACATCTGCTTCTTTACGCAAATTCAAAGAATTCCTACCAAGCAAGAGGAAGAAGAATGATGACGTGTTGTTTTTGTTATACATGCCACCTTAACCATCGGTAAGAGGTCTAGACGAAAGCATAAAAAAGAAAGTGCTCCACGGGAGGCAACATGTGTTTTAGTTTGTTTTTAGTTTAGAATTAATAATATTTCAGGAAAACCCTAATTCTCTCAAAATGCTTCCTAAACCACGTTCATCTTCCCATTGACCAAACTATGAACAAATCTTCATCTTGACCTTCCTTTTCACAATTAAAAAACACACCCAAAATATTTTTTTTCTCATCTTCCACGCTTACTACTTATTCTACCATATTCATCAACTCACAACTTCACCCAAACAAAATATTACCTTAGACTATAATAAGAAATCAAGCCAAACCTACCTATTCTCCAGACTCCTTAACAATTTATCACAATTCAACCCATTCACCACCATATCAACTTACCATCGCCATAACAACCAACTATTCCAAGTAAAGCTCCTACTTATGTAGTCAACAAGTTCATGGAAAACCTACTCCCACCTTCACACCATGGACAAAATTGATCCGGGAGACTCCTTTAACCCTTTTGGTTTTTTCAATTTTTGTTTGAAGTATCGTTCCTTTACCGAGTCAAGCTTGTTATGATTGGTTATTGTTGTGTTAGTCATGTTGTTCTAGTGTCTATTTCTTTTTTATTATTAAGTAAATATTGCTTGCTATAGTTGAAATTTTTTAGTTCATTAACACCCGTCCCTAATTGACCGGAATCCCAAAGTCTAAGTTCTACCTTGGGTAGACAAAGTGAAATGCATTTCTTAAGGGTTCAAAGGAGGAATTGACAAGAAGAAATAAGAAAATCATCTGATGTGCAAGCATGCATAACCTTCACCAAATCATGATCAATGATATCTTTGTTCCCAAATATATAAAGTTCCACAGTCTAGTTTTTCCATTGTTTACTTTTTCTTTCTAGCGGAGTGGATTCCATCCATGTGTTCATTTCCTGAGCTTGCTTTCATTCTATACTTGCTTATTGGTTATATACATACACACAATGGGGTAATTTTATTGGTAATTATAGCCTATTTAATTTCAAGCCACCCTTTAGGTTTATAATATCTTTTGCTAAACTAACTTTGAGATTTCGTGCATACCCCTATTATTTCAATGACAAACCAAAATATATGTCAATTAGAGCTTCATAATTTTTTAATATTGTTTACTCTCTATGGAGTTAGGTAGAAGCATTTTTTTTTTAAGTTTGATATTAAGTTTTGGCTTGCTTCTGGAATTAACAAAATTCTAAATCGGGGGTGGGTTAGAAGAGAACTGAGAGACACTCATCAATTTTAGTCTCTTAATTAAAAAAAGTGAAAAATATCAAGGAAAAAGAATGACGAAAATTCATAAAAATTTTAAAGTTCTCTTTGTACCCATTTTACATTATCTTGGAAGACACAATCGCTTGGTAACTGTTGGAATATTAATCATGAATCAAAACGTAGTGGATACCTAACTCCAAATTTAAAACTACTTTCAAAAATTTATCCACCCTTTACCTAAGACAAGTTATAACTTGTAAAGTCCACCAAAAGTTTGTGTATTCTATGTACTCTCATTAGTGTTTAGAAGGTGTAACTTGATCACCTTGATTCAATTTTAAGTAGATTAAGAAGGTGTAAAAAGGTTATTGATGACAAATTTGAAAAGTACACCAAACCAAGAGTAAAGTTAAGAAATTAAGGTCTTTTGATTATGAGATAAGTGGTAGTTTCCTTCCCAAATTAAGCAAATCTTCTCAAGATAAGAGTGCTAGTGTCGGACTAAAGAGCTAGCTACTATGTTCAAATGTATTGAAATAACTTAGAGGATTGTAGTTACCAATCAGTGAAGGAGAAGTGAATTGAAAACGACCTCATCATTCTCCTTACATTGATTTTATTATTAACTTTTCTTTTTCTTTAATCCAATCTAAACTCTAACGCGATGTGCATCATCCAATTTATACATCCTAGTGACAATTTATAGTGTTCAGTAGAAAATTTACAATCTCTATGCAAAAGAAATTTTATAAATGTTACTACTACTTGACAACAGTTTTTTATACTTTCTAAATACTTCATCAAGTTTTTGACGTTGTTGTTGAAGATTGTTGTTTAATTTTGACGAGACAATTGAAATTTTTCCTTAGGATTTATCCTATTTTCATTCTATATCTTTTATTTTAAATTTACGATTAGAAAAAGAAAAACATATATTATAAAAATCGTAAAAAGATTTTGTTTAATTTTGTTTGTTTCTTATTATGTTTATTTCTATTTCATATATTCTAAACTCTAAAAATATTTTATTGTTATTTAGTTTAGTTTTATTTTGCAGTGACATCTCTTGTTTTTTATTTGTTTTGTTTCTACTCTAATTAGATTTGTTTCTGTTTTATTTTTGTTATCAAATATTCAAAAAGATTTATTTATTTTATTTTGTTTTGTTAGATTTTCCAAAATTCCAAAAAGGGTACGAAGCAAGAAATATATAAATTCTCCTTCTATGCTCTTTCCCTTGAATTCCCTATATATCTATTCTCTTTACCTCTTTCTCTCAAACCCTATCAACTCTTTGTCACACAAACAATGGGACAAAGGGTTTCTTCTTGCATTCACCCACGTTTTACTTGTTCCAATATTTCTGCGTATTCAAATTATGGGGATTATGAAAAATTGAAATCAGAACCTGATGATAGCTACCATCTTCAGAAGCATCCTCAGGATTATGAAAAATTACAATCACAAGAAACAGATAGTTCCAATATTCATAAACATTCTCAGGATTGTGAAAATTTAAATTCACAAGAAAAAGATAGTTTCTATATTCAGATACATCCTCAAGAGTTGCAAATTCCATGTAATCATTGCTGTTAGCTTTCAAATCAAAACTTCACTTTTGATGCTTAATTTAATATTTTCGCTTTTTTATTTGTTTTTGGGTCTTGTTCTAATATTTCATATTTTATTTTTCAGCAGTGGAATTGAGGAAGCAGTCATCATGCACTTTGCGATTGTCTAACAAGTCAGATAGTTATGTGGCTTTCAAGGTTTTTTATTAGTTTATTCTTTACTCTTTATTTGCTTATTACTCTTTGTGTATTTTCTCAGTTTTTTTTTTTTTTGGTTTCAAATATTCATTAGTTTGTAAGTGTGTGAGTTTTTGTTTTTTTAAAAGTTATGTACTAGGGCGTGTCATAATTTTGATAGTGTTGTTGCAGGTTAAGATGACGAATCCTCTGAATTATGCTGTTAGTCCTACCTATGGAGTTTTGTGGCCTAGGTCTATTTGTGATATTACAGGTTTTGATCTCTTTTTCTAACTTTTTACTCGTTTTTTTTTTTTTTTTTTTGTTTTTGAATGGCAAATTTTATTAAACAACCGGATCCCTGCTCAAGACGAACAGAGACCGGTGAATCAGAGAATACAAACTAAAAACACCTTATAAATGCGGAAACTTGAAAATGAACAACCAACCCTAAAAAAAACACCTCTGAAGAGAAACCCACCAAAA
>Ga0315915_1007843_pt1 | contig 12645 bp, 3 predicted proteins | sample MpolbnodulesMG_FD_207738 | JGI IMG/M metagenome (GOLD analysis project Ga0315915, IMG submission 207738) | Medicago polymorpha root nodule microbial communities from Los Angeles, California, United States - branched nodules | ecosystem: Host-associated > Plants > Roots > Nodule | place: USA... | reverse complement strand
TTGGATTCTGAAATTTGAACAAATCTAAATTGTGTTTGGATTATATAATTCGAACTGTTCTTGGTAGAAAAAGAGTGTTTATGGGGACTTTTGAATTTTATAATTCCAAAAAAACAGGGAATGCACTCTATTTTTTGGAGTGTTCAGATTATAAAATCTGAATGGTGAAATACTCTTTTTGTTTCCACCCAAAAGAGGGGAAAACTCATTTTGGGTTATTGAATCCGAAATATCCATGAGCATCTTCGTAAAAAAAAAAAGGACGCGCGAGAAATGAATAGGGTGAAAAAAGTAAGTCTTAGTTCATCGATCTTTGATGAGATGTCTGACATCATGATCTGGATTGTCTGTCATGTGTTATTTACGACAAAGTCCACTGGTATCATTATCAAACACTACTTTACAAATGAATCTAGTTTGTCAGTAATGATATATTATTGTTGGAATATGTGCGTTAGTCGAGAATTATGACTGTCGACAATGGCAAATTCTCTTGATTTGTTTAGTTCATTGGATCTGACATCTTTAGACTTAAATTGACACGTGTTTGTTAGTCATACATGGAGGAATGGCAATATGAGTGCGGATTAGCTTGCCAATTATAGTTTTAGTTTTAATGATTTGCATAGTAATGTTCGTGAGACTCCTCCTAGTTAGCTTAATATTCTCCTTGTTTATGATATTTCAAGGGCTTACAGGTCACAGGGCCTGTAAAAAAATCTCAAGTGGGTCAGTGGCGGGTCTTTTTTTTGTGGCCAAATTGTTTAGTGTGTAAATATATATATATATAATTTCATATCGGTATGTTTTATTATTGGTTAGTTTAGTTCTAGTGACTATTAACTTGTTATCTGTTGAACGTGGTTCAAATCAATGTTTCAAATTTGGATTGGTTATCAACTCAGTCAAACTATTTGGTCATTGATTAAACAACTAAGTTCAAATATTGTGTCATATATTTTTAATTGAGAAATATAAAAAATATATTTTAATAAAAAATTATTATCATATTAAAAATTATAATGTTTTACATTGTTCTGTAGACATGTTTTTAATTCTAAATTTTGTAACTATCTTTCATTTGATATCTCTTGAATATGAATATGGCTATTATTAAGCCTTCTTTTCTTGATACCAACTTTGTCATGTCCCAAATTAGATCATGACCGGGGCACAAGTTATGTCTCTAGTTTGGCTAGACTTACTAAGTCTAACTCCACATATCAAGGTTCAAACATAAAATTAATTCATTTAACTTATATTTCAAATAAGTATTTATCATAATTATACGTCTAAAGACTTAAAAGATGAAGAATACAATACCAACCAATACAAGGTCTACCTCACACCTATCAAAATTTAGTGATATTTTGAATAATGCTTTTGAGTTAATGTGATATCGAACCTGGTTTTGGTAGGATCATGGCACTGCTTCTTTACCACCAAAGCAAGAGCCAAAAACATATCATAACTTGGTAGAATAAAATATATATTTTCAAGTTTTTAATACTTTAGATTTTTTTGCTGTTAGAGGTATTTTACATTACGTCTTTTTCTTCTAACTCTAGAGACGTTTTTTTAACGGTAAAATTGAATAATTTTATAGGTCATGCTAACCGGTGCCCCCGGGCACTGGTTAAGCATACAAAAAAAGGAATTTATTACCATAAAAGGAAACTTTGTTGACTTATTTATGGATTAATTACACAGTTTTCAATGCAATAATTACTATATAATTTTCCTTTTTAGTTCCTTAACCAGTACCCCGGGGGCACCGGTTAGCATTTCCCTAATTTTATAAATGATAGATATGAGTAAGGGTAGCATTAAATATATCGAGTGTGAAACAAACTAAAATAAACAACTTCCTAAATATTCTTCCTTCAAAAAAAAAAATTCCTAAATATTTGTACAATCCAAAAAATTGACAAACCATTCATAGAAAGGATATTGAGATCCCTTTTTCTTAGCTATGAACCATTGCTACGAGTTATTCTTAATTTAACCTATCACCTTCTCAACTTTTAGAATCACATAGTAGAAAATAAGGTCATTATGCACCCTCCAAATGCTCCACACTATTGAATGTCAAATTATAAGTAACCCTTTGACTTTTTTTCTTTTGACAAAAATAGAAGCAACAACTTTCTTACAAGATAAAAAAGGTTCCCCAACAAGATCATAGTCACATAATCAATGAAAGATCCCATACCAAATTGTACCTGCAAACTCAAATTTTGCAAAAAGATTATCTTTTGATTTAGTCACTCCCTAGACACCGGCAACGCTTTGGTTCACTACCCGTCTCATAGGAGTGTTCAAATCCAAACCAATTCAAAATAAAACCGTAAACCGAACCCAAAAAAACCTAAAATTGTAAAAAATCTGAATATTTTTGAATATGTTTGGATGTTGTTTTGTAAAGACCACTAGAATCGGATCAGATTTCATATCACTTTCTCAAAACCGAACCGCAAAAGTAAATATTAATACATATTTATTCTATTATTTGTATTATATATTGCATTATTATGTTGCTAGTTGGTTTTTAATCTTATATATTACACTAATTTGATGTTATATATTAGTATTGTATATGTTTAAAAAATAATCGATAATTTTCATATTATAATTTCAACTTTTTACTATATTTTGCATTAAACCTATTGTTTTACCATGTTTATGTAATATAATATTAATAAAAAATTATATTCTTTAAAAAAAGTAAATAAAAAAATATATAATTTGCATTTTGGATATCCAAAAACCGATCCAAATTAAACCGCATATATTAGGATCGGATCGGTTTGGATTTTTTTTAGAATAGTTATCCAAACCGAACCGAACCGCATGTGATTTTTATTTTGGATCAGATAACATTTTACCTCAAAACTGATCTAAACCGCACCGCGGACACCCCGACCGCCTCAAACGCACCCCACCTGGACAAATTCCTTGTTGGTAAATTCCTTCTATAGACTATAATCATTAACGATCTATTATTTATAATATATCTCTTTCAAATTTCAAGTGGTTAATATTATTATTCATCTAAATAATTATGGATGACCAATGTTTTATGTGCTTATAAAAAAAAGGGTAGGATCAAATGACACCATGATGTCAAACTAAATTTGACATTAGATCTTAACTATCTATTTTAATTCAATCTAAGGCTAGAAATTACACCATATGCTCTCTATTTCCTTTTTTGGAGAAGCAGAACAAGTCTTTTTCATTAATTACGAAATCATTTATTTCATTCTTCTTTCTTTTGATCATATTGTTTTATATTGTTTTACAATGATCAGAAATTAATCAAAGTTTTAACCATTAGTATCAACTTAAGAAAATGAGATGCAATGAAACTTACGGATTTCCATCCTCTCAATTCATTTAGAAAAGGATTCGATAAAAAAACTTAGAAATTTTGTGGGACAGGCAAATGACATTTAATTTGAAATTCCAATGTTAGCAATATAATTTTATTATGGTCTTGTTTCAACTCTATAAAGTACTTACAATTCAAAAGACTTTGTGTTCCAGAGAAGCGTTTTAGACATTTAGCATTATCTGATTTTCAAATACGGAGAAGGGTCAACTCCCAAACAACAACAAACATACAAATTATACATATATATTTAACATTTATTTCAAGGCATGAAAATAGTACAGATATTAATATAAGGTTCACAGAATATCAACACCCAAAACACTAGTGGACTCGACAAATGCACGACACCCTAAAGGTTGACCTATATGCGACACAAATGATCTGGATATCACCTCCCTTATAGGGCAACAAAAAGTTCTTCGTAGATATTTGTGGGCTTCAACCAATTATGAACACTCCACCGTGGCTCCAACCAATTATGGACACCACATACCCCACGGGTCCCAACCAATTATGGGCACCAAAAGAAAACAGTGAGCCTCAACCAATTATGAGCACTCAATAGGAAACAACAAGCCCCGACCAATTATGGGCACTTAAGACTTCGGGTCCCAATCAATTATGGGCACCACGCGACAATGAATGTATGCATGTGACACTTGGTTATTAACTCCCAAAATAGACCACTCACAATGAGTATCCGACTAAATTAATCATTGTCTTAACCACCTGCTAGAGACATAGATTACACCGACAGTAACTCCAACTTACAAAGTATGCAAGACCACAGTTCAGACATGAAAACAACAAGTTATTATACTCACAACCAAGCAATACAGAATGAAGTTCACATAGTATATAAGCATGGTACAATACATAAACATGTTCAAAACATCATCTTTTTAACAACAAGTAAATACATATATAAAATAAAAAAATGGAGTGCCCTTTCCCCATTTCTTTTCTACAATTATGGATCACTCAAAATAATTAATTAGTTTAATAGTAACATGATATAAAGATCCTTAAAAAAGAACATGATATAAAGATGAAGAGAGACTTGCTCAGGTACACACTAACACATTGAAAAAAAATGAAAGCTAAGCCTAGTCATGATATGATACGGTTAATTACTAGTGCATAAGGTAATTGAATCAAAGACCAAGTCATTTTTCTTTACCATAATAATAGGTATAAATAGTTATAGGGTACACTATTTAATAGTTAGTATAATGGATTTTTGGCTATATAATTTGAAAGAAAAATACACAATAATATTATAGATCAATAAATCTCAGGGGTAAATTATTTTAATGTCAAATTAAGATAAAATAATTTAGAATAAAAATATGAAAAAATACCGGATCTTACACCTGCCATGAGAATGCTACACAGAACATTATGTAAAAGTTATAAGTTATTCTCATAGTGATAAGTGATGTATTTCATCCTTCGACCTGAAACAACTGTGTGCCCTAGATGCAAAAGTTGGGTACTTTGTTGTCGTTCAGACGCGTCTTCCATAACAGGAAGACTATAAAGTCGGTTGATGGGTACTTCATGAATCATGTTGAGGGACATGAGTGACATAGATGGAATTTCCTCTCCTACATAATAGGAGAAATTTCTAAGAGCCCGATATTAAACTGAACAAGGATGACACATTTTGTCTTGTGTTCAATATAGACATAAAGGCAAAAGGATAATAATACTCAAGATCATTATCACATAAAGGTTTCATCAGATCGCATGACATTTTTGTCACTTAGGTAGCAGTGTTGTGTTGCTAGCTACTCTTGTTGTTTGTAATATTAAATATAAGATTTAATATTATTGTCAGCGTTACAATTGTCTATAGAGTCAAACATAAAAGGACATATAAATGAGAGATATAAGTGAGATTTATTATTTGGGGGTGTGTTTAGTATGTTGAGCTAATTGGTTAACAAAAACCAATGATTGGGTTATTGGCTTACATAAGCCTAGTAGGGATCGTATGACTTGTTGAACACACATGTAGTTCTATAAAAAGAACTCTTTTACCGAAGCAAGAGCACAGTTAACCAAATTCCACAATTCATAAACCCTAAAATCGCACGTCTCTCTCTAAGCCTTCATTCATAAGCAACTAGCACTATGATTGAAGGATTTTGTTCGTGTGGACTGAGTAGCGGTCCTCCCAATAGAGCAGTGCTTGTGATCATCCATTGAATTTTGTTTTTTTAGGAAATGATCATCCATTGAATTTGACGACAAAGGAACTGGACTACAAGATGTAATACTTCGATCCTTGATCATGTCCACTCGTAAGGATCCATTGAAAGGAAAATTATTTTATTTTATCTGCTACATATATTATGTTTTGTTATACGATTTTCCTTTTGGCATCGTGGAAATTAAAATTAGGATCTTGAGAAAAACACACTTCACAATCTCAAACCAGCACTGTTAGACAACCCTTTGCATCGAGCATTCTTAATAAGAATTCTTGTACATTTTAAATCAAAACAATAGGACTATATTGTAAGAAAAATGATTAGATTACACCAATTGCTCTGCTTCTCCTCAAAATTGATGAAATCAAATAGAAATAAAAATATAAAAAAAAGGAAGAAAAAAAATATAACTGGCTAACTTATTTCTAATATCTTGCTTACATCCGTGAGACATTTATTATTTATTATTCTCCTTTCTTTGCTACTTGAAGAAAGTCTGAGTTAAATGAGGTTGATGTGAATAATCACTTCAAAAACTCTAGATCCAAACAACTCCCATCTGATGTGTTTATCTTTGGAAGTTTTCCCTTGATTAGGTGAATCAAACATTTTGCCAATAATATCTCATCTTTTCGACTTGTAAATCCCATAAACTTTATCAAATTTAGATGTTCTAATTTTGTGCATTTAGTTGCTTGCATGAACCATGAAACGGACCTTGCAGCTGAATAACTTTTAGCATCAATCTGCACCTCAATTAGTGAAACAAAGAATTAAAATAAATGTAATTAACAAAGCTGTATTAAAAATATATATATTAAAAGAGCTACAATTACTCCCCAAGAAAGGAAACATACGGTAACAAAAAGTTGCTCCAAGGAAGGACATAATTTCAAGAAGGAGAATAAGGCATCCATGCAATATTCATCTTTATAGTTATCAATCCACCATAACTCTCTCAAGTTATAGAAATTAAAGCATCCATATGGAGGACAAATTGATGGCCATATTAATTCCTGCAAAGTAAAACCTTGACGGATCAAACAAAAACATTACATTCTTCATAAAAAAATATGAAAAATTAAAACAAAAAAGGTGCCTTTTGGAATGAAAATATTTTTTGCTCATCCATCTCTATCTATCTATTTAAAATAAAAATCTTATTTTTTTGGACTAATTAAGCAAATCAAGGATCAAGAGTATGGGAAATAGATTCATTGTTGTAAATGTGCTAGGCGATTTACATATCTCAACCATCTAATCTCCAATATTAATGTATGACTGATATCAAATTAGAAGCGAACATTAATTATCGTGTGTAACTGCGTGATATTTTCTACAGCAAGGAATCTAGGACGAAAAATGTGAGAGAAACAAATCAAAAGATGGCCAAATGAGTGATTGTACGAATGTTTTTTGGAAGAAGTTAAATTAGCTCACCTAAATTGACATTAATGAGAACCAAACCTGAGACCTCGAGGAGGAGCACACTCCCAAGTCTCAAGCAAATACCACCAGGCTGATTGTACGAATGTTAAATTTCAATGACCGCACAAAAACTAGGTCCATGGTTTTGATCCGGTAATGTAAGCTAGGTGATAATTTTTTACTAGAAGTATACTAGACTTAAATTAATCATGTTACAATTTCTCAATATAACAAAATAAGTAAAATTTTGCAATAGTGAGCAAGCATACCTCAAAAGTCCATCTGCAAAGTGTAAGAACTTGAGAGTTCTTTATTGTTAATAAAGTTGCATCAAAATCCTTAGTCTTAAAGTTGCCACAGCTTGGTCCTAATCTAAAATCAAGCATGGCATCACTAAGGTTGAAATGAAATTCAGGCAAAATCCAAGGAAGAGGTCCTCTAAATTGAAATGATTTGAGTTTAGAAGTTTTAAGGTGGAGATATTTCAATTGTAAGCAATCCAAGATGGTTAACTTGTGAAGCTCAAAATTGGAGTCAATGCTCAAAGATTGCAATCCATTACATGAAATGATTGCCAAATTCTCAAGATGATCCAAACTTGAAATAATGGATGAAGCTACCTCACTAGTCAAATAGCTAATTGATTTCAAATAGAGAGATTTGAGTGAGAAAATATTTGAAGTAAAAGATTTATAGCTTATCTTTTGTTGGTTATTGAGCTTGAAGTGAAGCTCAAAATGCATATGAATATTTTCAATGAACTCTTTCTTCAAAGGAGAGAAATCTAGTAGAAGCTTACTATTATTTGCAATAGTAGCCAATAGTACTTTATCTTCATAGTGAAATTGAAGCTTTCTTGGATGCTTTAATGGATCCAAATCATCAAAACCTGTAAGAAATATAGTAACAACACTAGTGATTTCTTCAATTGTTCCATATCTAACAATAGTTTCATTCCATAAGTCTCTCCACCTTGTAGATATGAGGATGGTTTCCATTGATGATTCATTTGGTAGAAAAGAAACTATGCGTCCAATAATCTCTTTTGGTAAATTGCTAAACAAATCCTTTGATGTATTGTCTTTTTCCATGGAACCTGCTGTTTCAATATGGTTTTTATGCCTTTTTTTAATCAACTAAGATATATAATGACATCTGTATTTTTACCTTTAAAAGAGAATAAATTAGTCTAATGGTGAGTGGATAAAATGGTTCAAGCTTAACAAGTTTAATAAGCGCTTTTCAAGTCCAAAGATATTATTATTATTTTGTTTTTTGCTTTCAATTAGTATTATTATTGTTGTTCTTATTATTATTATTATTATTATTATTATTATTATTATTATTATTATTATTATTATTATTATTAAATGTAAAAACATAAATATTTTTTGTTATTATTTTTTTGAAGGAATTTTTTTGTTATATTGTTGGTTTCATTGAAAACAAAAAACATTTATATTTTTACATTTAATCAAAATTTTATAATTTTATAAAAGTACAACGTTCATAATTTTCAAACGTTAACGCAATAAAAAGAGCGGAAAGACGAGCACGTGAGTGCCCGTCAATAATAATAATAATAATAATAATAATAAAATGCAGATCATATAGGACGTGCAGTATTTATAATTAGGGAAACTACAAAGTCAATTAGTCTGTAAAGGAGAATTGAAATTGGCAATGTTGTCTTGCTCACACTTCCCACAAAGAGTCAACCATTGCTCACACTTCCTACAAATACTAATGCAATTTGTATTTTAATTGATGTAAATTGATTTTAAAATATATTTAAAAACAGCATTGGCCATGCTTATCTTTAGTCTAATTAAATAATAGGTGATATTACTTATTTAAAAATGTTAATGGAAATAGTCTATTTAGTGTATTATACCAAACTTTCATAAAGATCACATTCATGCTCAATAAACCTATAACAAAATATAGCTCGAACTAACATTTTTTATTTTTGGACTAAATGACTCGAATTAACTTATTTCTAACTATATATAGTGAGCAAAATAAATAAAATCCGTGTTGGAGGCTATTAAAATGCATTTATTGTGGCAACAAGTAATGTTTGGTCAAACGTGGAACCATGAAATAATGCATTCGGTGGCTTTTAAATAAGTAGCTTGTGAAATTGGTCCATGTTAAGAAATATGAATTATTGTCAAAAATTTTACCTAAAGATGTTTCGATTGGTCGAGGATTGCTAAAATTTATTTGATTTGAATTGATGCAAATCTTGTAGCTAGAGATGATGGACTCATTCCCACATAGACTTTTGACAAGTCTTTTATTATTATTATTCCTTAGAAAGCTTATTTGTGCCATGTTCTAGAAATATAGATGGAAGGAAAGAAGTTTGAGACTAATTACTAATTAGTATTCCTTTTTGAATTTATTTGTTGTAGAATGCAATTCATATTTTTACGGTTTAATGGCTGAATTTTCGCTCATGAATTTAGAGTGTGTGAGGTGATCTATGTATATTGTATAGCTTATAGTCACACGGAACACCTAGACCTAGGAATAGTGTGATGAATTTCATTGCGTACATTTGTAATATTTTTGAAGAAAAAGGAAAATATTAAGAGGTTTCTAACATTATAGACTCAAATAAAATAGAGTAAATAGGCAATTACCTCCTGAAATTGTAAGTTTCGTCAATTACCCCCTTGAAATTAACAAAATTTCAATTACCCCCTTGAAATTGCACAACGTTAATCAATTTATCCCCTCCGTCAAATTCTTCTGTTAGTCAACATCACGTTTTAGAAATACCCCCCTGAAGTTTTGCACTTATGTGCAAAATGTCCCCTGAACTTGAAAATTTATATTTTCTTTTTCTTATCCTTAAAAGTGACTGCATTATCAATTAATTGTAGAGCATATTAGCTAAGTTTTGACGGTATACAACCATATATGTTTCCTGAACTCCATATATTTTTATTAAGGTTTTTGTTAAGGTTTTTTTTTTGAAGTTTTAGCTGCCCTTTGATGTTTTTCCCAACCTTATTGCAGTTTCAAGTGGCCTTCAGTAGCACTGATAGTCGTATAAAGCTTGTTCATTACATGGAAGGAATTGACAAGGGAAGTGAAGGTAATGCTATTTTTGCATGCGTAAATATTTGGAAGAGTTAACTGCAGCTCTTGAGGTGTTGTGTTAATTTAAGTTTAGACTTGTAAAAATATTGAAAAATTTGATTTGGGATTGTGCGTATGTACCATTCACACATGTGATTTTTCACTTCCTCTTCCGCTTGCTTCTCTTTTTTTACTCTTTTGTTTGTCAAATTCTAGTATTGACAATAAGACATTAAGCTGTTTCCCTTGCATTTAAGTATATTGATCAAGTCCATCATACTGAGTGATAAGGAGTTAGAAGGTGGTGTCAATTATAAGATTCAAGCAAAATGGGTGAAACAGAGAAATATATGGAGTATACCGTCAAAAACCTTAATAAAAATATATTGAGTTCAGGGAACATATATGGTTGTATACTGTCAAAAACTTAGTTAATATGTTCCGCAATTTAGTGATAATGTAGTCACCTTTAAGGATAAGAAAAAGAAAATATAAATTTTCAAGTTCGGGGGGCATTTTGCATATAAGTGCAAAACTTTAGGGGGTATTTGCAAAACGTCATGTTCACTAACAGAAAAATTTGACCGGGGGGTAAATTGATTAACGTTGTGCAATTTCGGGGGGTAATTGAAGTTTTGTTAATTTCAAGGGGTAATTGACGAAATTTACAATTTCAAGGGGTAATTGCCTATTTACTCAATAAAATACTACCAGAATGATAAATAAAAAGTAATATAAAATAGGTTTGAATTTAGATCTCATCTCAAAAGCTAATTAAATTAAAGGTGTCCAACTACATATATACATCTGATAATGCGAATGTGTTGATGTGCACAAACTAACATTTGCTATGCGGATTTTGCAAAATTTTGGTGTTGTATTTTTTGTTTAACGATTGTGTTCTTGATGGATTTGAAATTCAAATAAATAAGATGTATTCTTTCATGTTTACATATATGTATTCATGAATCCATATGCACCTTTGAATTTGAATCACTTTATGATGACTTGATATGAAGAGTTAAATCTTCTCTTCAAATGGTGAATGTTGAACTATAAATAGAATGCCAAATGCTGCAAATTTTTAACAAAAATCCATGCTTCTCTAATCCAAATATATGAAAATTAATTTCTAATTAAATTGTCAGCTCTCGTATCTACACAAGAACAAGTTAAGAAACCTTTATTTTGTACTACTAAATTACTATTGAGGAATAGTTTCGAAGTAAATATGCAATTCACTTCAAGCATTTTAAAGTATCTTAAAAGGGATCGCAGATATCCTTATTATTATGGTATCCAATCATGACTTGATATGTAACTTATATTGTATAAAGGAAGTAATATAAGTTAAAAGAAGGAAAAATATTGTTCATAAAATGAAGTGCAAATTCATTTGTTTACTATAAGTAAAAAATATTCATCTTGAAATGTCCTTGTTCGTCTCTATTACATCTTAAATAAATAGTAATTTTTAATTTCTACAACAAAAATATTAATTACTCAATCCTTTTTAATTCCTAACAATCTCTAAAGGAGTTGAAAAATCTTCAAGAGTTTATTCCCTCCACAATATGGAGAAGAAAAAGCCATACAATAATTAAAATCAATATATATATATATATTCTAAAATGAGGAATGCTACTTAGTACGATAGATGTAACATACGAAACACATGAAACACTATGTGTAATTGTTTGGACAGGCGAAATCATAGTAATTTTGATCTGACAGAAACCGCGCACATTGTAGTTGATAATGGACTGATCAGATTTATTCGCATTCTTTCGTCAACGTCGTAAACACTAGCATTTTCCTTTTAGAAATCACTGTTTGAGAGGGGTTCATGACCATCATCACCGATGAAGATATTATCATAGATAATAGCAGCAATTGCTGCACCAATAAATGGGCCGACCCAATAGACCCAATGATGAGTCCATGTCCAACTAACAACAGCAGGCCCAAAAGAAACAGCTGGATTCATGGATGCACCATCAAATGCTCCACCAGCTAAGATATTTGCACCAACAATGACACCAATTGCAATTGGAGCAATAATTCCTATATTCCCTTTTTTTGGATCCACTGCTGTTGCATAAACTGTGTATACCAATCCAAATGTCATCACAATTTCAAAAATTAGGGCATTCCATACTGATACATCTGAGGATAATGCAAATGCTGATGTCTCCTGCAATATGCAAATTACAAAAAAAATCAATTCAATCATGAGTAGAATATCTTGAGTGTCTGACATGTATCAGTCTCTTACAACGGTGCATGTGATTACATTTAATCACATTTATTTTCCTAAATTATTATAGATGTTTATGTGTCAAGTGCCGTATTTCTTTTACCATACGTATTTGTGTTTAAGGTTAGTGCATACAGATTAAAAATAACCATTTGATAAATATTTTGGACTAAAATACACTCTTTAATCTGTATCATAAATTGCATTACAGGTTTGATTTTAGTTTACTTTTCCCAACCAAAGAGGTATAGTCATAAAAA
>Ga0315915_1007840_pt1 | contig 12646 bp, 10 predicted proteins | sample MpolbnodulesMG_FD_207738 | JGI IMG/M metagenome (GOLD analysis project Ga0315915, IMG submission 207738) | Medicago polymorpha root nodule microbial communities from Los Angeles, California, United States - branched nodules | ecosystem: Host-associated > Plants > Roots > Nodule | place: USA... | reverse complement strand
CCCCCCCCAGTGTTTTTCTTACTTTCCTTGTACAAGCCCAATAGTGCCTTATGTGGTTAATAGACACAAAGGGTTATATAAATAGAATTCTTCTGTACAAGAAAGAGTCACTCTTAACCTAATCCACTCTTTTAGAAACCCTGGTTTTATAAAACCCTAAAAACCTCCCCCTTCTCTCTAATCCTTTATTAGTAATTAGCTAGAACTGTCAGTGAAGGAAGCTATTCGTGTGGACTGAGTAGAGGTGTTGTCATCGAGCAGTACATGTGATCACTCTCTCTCTCTTTGAAGTAAACACATAATCATTTTTTGTCGTTTTTTAGTTTGTGATTTAATCAAAATCTGTTCATAAATTTATTCCACCAAGAGGTTTAATTTTTTTGAAAAACCCCTCTCTAGGTACTTACAATTCAAACAACAATGACACATAACTTTATCTTGGAATATGTTGAACTCAACAATTCTAGAATGCAATCAGAAAATCAGGGGCAAGAACATGCAACAGACACCAAAAAGATTGAAAGCACCAAACACGACTGTTGGGATGCGAAAGTGCATAAAACAGATGCACAATGAAGTGAAGAGAGCCACCATCATTTTGAAAGAACTTGAAAACCACGTACAAGGGACATAACGCATGACAAAACTATCATCTCTACTCTTTGATCCCAAACTCAAGCGACGATAGATCTTAATTAAACAAAGTATTATCACCGCATTACCCCACAAACAAGTGGCGGTAGCAACATCAACAACCAAATCCATCATGAATAGATCTGAAGCCACTAATGAAACCAACCCAAAATTAAATATAGAACTAGGTGTATAGATGACCACATACAACGGCAATTTGATTGTGAAAACCTCCCATTTAGGTGCAAACCCGTTGGGGTTTGATGGTAACGCAACCATGATGGTCGGTCACACCACCACAAATTTGGGGTTACATGATGAGAAACTTGATAAAGGGAGGGTGGTGAGAGGCAGTTTAGGTTTTTGAGTTTTAATGAGAAGATAATGTTTAGAGAGAGGACTTGATCTTGAATAATATGACATGTTATAAATCAAATGGAATACATAATAATTTCTTCTTGAATATGATTATCATTTTAATTTTCTACACAAATTAAACTGGTGATTTTGATTTATTAAATTATCAAACATCTCAACCACTTCAATGATAGTCTTAAAAGCCTACTTACCACAATTGACAAGCATGCCCCAATTTGACCTTTCAATGGCCCAACAAGTGCTATTGATAGTCACGGTTAAACAACTACTTTCTCCTCCATCGAGAATAAAACAACATGACCCATTATCATTGCAATAAGCTAGTCAACATGTTTTTTTTTGTTTTATAATATAAATTATTTTTTTATTGGACAATATATAATTTTTTATTATTCTTAATTACATTTAACATGCCCCTTGTTCACTGCAAATAGCTATCTTTCCACAATATTCCATTTCAAAACAAACTCTAAGTTGGAGCTAGGATGAAAACCAACTCATTTATCATCTTATGCTCTTGTGCACTGCTTCTTAACTCTAGTATGGGAATTGTGCCTTCAATTAATGGAAAACAATGTATATCTACACACACAAAAAATATTTCCATCCATGTATACTTTTTTCTTCTCTTATTTTTAATAAAAAGTTTTTATTTATTTGTAGTTGGTGAGACACATGAATCAAAGATAAAAATTAGTGTTGATGGCTATATAGGTTGGCCAGGCGGACATGCAATATGGCAAAGCCCTAGTGGAAGCTCAAACAGAGGCGGTGGTGGAATTATCATAAACTTTCCTGATGGTGGTAAATTTGGAGGAGGTGGAAACATCATAATTTTTCTCGGAAGTGGAAAACGGGGTGGTCGTGCAAATGTCATAATCTTTCCCGGCGGTGGAAACGGGGGAGGCGGAGGAAAAATAAATGAGGGACATAAGTCAAGCATTGGGAAAGCCATCATCAAAACCTAAATGCATTACATTCATATAAAATAAAGCTTGGCCCTTGTAACCATCACACATAATTATGGTTATCTCATGACGATGGTTACATTATGAGTCATTAATTATGTGTAATGCCTTCATCAGACATAAGTTATATTATGAATCATTAATTATAAGACTGGTGTTAAACATCACACATAATTAATTTAACCATCGTCATGAGATAATCACCATCCTCAAACTTTATTTTTGCCCATCATTGCCTTTGTCAACTTAATATGTTTTCTACAAATTCAGCGGATCAACATATTCTATTTTTGAATATCCTATAAGGCAACACACGTATAAAAAAATATGTTATTTGAAGAAGAGTGGTGACATATCTCGCGAAGAGATAGCTCACGAAGATATCAGGAAAACCCTTTTTGATATTTTTCTTTCCCATATAATTTCTATTAATAAATAAACTAAAACAAAGAAGATCATGTGTAAACTAAAACAAAATAGACCATGTGTTTTATCAAAGGCTATCAAAACCGGACCGGAATATTAAACTGGTGTAGGCGTGGGTTTAAGGTTTTGAGGTTCAACTGGGGTTGGACCGGGGTTCATATTTTATTATAATTTTCTAGTAAAAATATATTTTTTTTATTACAATGTAGTAAATAATTAAGAAAAAGAATGTTATAAAAACATTCACAAAGCTCACTTCACGTACACATGGTCCATTTATTTTTATTTTTCTTGAGACACACATGGTTAACTATAGGAAATTTTACTCTATACCCCGACACATGTACCTTCACCCCTACAAATTTATAAAAATTTAAATTTTACCCCTTTTACTATATTATTTTTTACTCATAAATTTTTGACCCTCATTTTTAACATCTCCTAATTCAAGATGAGTTCACCCCCACATAGTCCATTTTTCTAAGTACTTATATCCATTTTTTTTTCTTCACTAAAACATTTACGAAAATATTTCGGAATACTCATATATATATGTTTCCGAAAATAATTCGGAACACTCATGTATTCATTTCCGAAAATAATCCGGAATAGTTGTATATATGCTAAGATTTCTGGTGCATGCTAGTTTCTTACAATACCAAATAATTTTCTGTCTAAGACCAACAACCGGAAACGTTTATACTTATTTTCCGGTGCATTTTATTTAACAGTTTCTTATTCTTGATTCTAGATAAACGTTTATGCTAGTTACTACAATACCAAATAATTTTCTTGATTCTTGATTTTTTTTTAAATGTTCTATTTTTTAGTTTTAAAATTTGTATAATCTTGTCATTTTTCTATTTTTCAGTGAGTGACAAATTGGTTCATTTTTGGATAATTTTATGTGAAATAGCTTTTCTTTGACAATAATATATTGATCACTTGTGCCAGCACTGAAAATAATTGTATGTGAAATAACTTTCTTTTGATGCAAGCAAAACATTGAAAATATATCGAGTTTTCGTTTTCACTGAATACTTCATGCTCTATCTTTTTTTTGAAGAAAACTTCACGTTCTATCTTATCATTCAACAAGAGTCAACTCATAATAAATTTTGATATTTCCTTGCATGTATAAATATTTAATAATATAGGTTCCTGCTTATGAAAGAACCATCAAATTTTATTGATACCAAACTCTAGCAAGACGCTTAGAGACGGTGATAAAAGAACAAGGATGCGGCATATAGACGTAACATTCGCAGATAACAAACACATAACAACTAAAATACCTCTAAATTGCGTAAGTTATGACGCTGAATTCTAATGTAATACTACCAGACTTCAGTCCCATAACTATGCCTAATCAGCTCAAACACCTTACAAAAATTGAGCACACCTAAAATACTCCTTTCTGCAACCAATAACAATAAAGCAGGACAGCAGCCGCTGCAACCTGCATAAAACTGCAGCAGTATGAACAGCAGCAGCAACAGATGCACAGAAACAGCCTATTTGAAACCGCATAGCTTGGTCACCAACCCAATTGCAATCCTAGGAGAAAAACAGCAAAAACAGTACAGCCTAATAACACAGAGTTCAGATACCTCCAATCAAGATTTATCTCAACATACACTCATTTAATAGAAAAACAAAGAAATAATAGAAAAAGAGAAAAAAGAATTAAACAAAAAACACATAAGCTTTATACTCCAAATTTGGTTGCTGCTATAGGGTCAAAAACACAGAAGCATCAACGCAGCCAAACCAAAAAAAAGCACATAACTAGCACTAAACAACCCACAAAGTTCTTAAGTTATATGTTAAGATGTGAAGCACCTACTAAATAACATCTTCAAAAATTGCCAGCCCACAAAGTTAGTATTTATATGTTAAGATGTGAAGAAAGTTAGATATAACTAATGACATAGATCAATGGAAGAAATATTCAATTTACAAAGTACCCTCACAAGTCACAGAGTTGAACAAAATGGCATTGTTCAGGAAATCTTCACACAAAATTGAAAAAAAAAAGTAATTATAATTATAAATGCCTGTTATAATTATAATTAGAAACGCAAAAATCTTCAATTATAACAGTTTGAGTCCAAAAAAAAGTAAAAACTTAAAATTGAAAAAAAAAGTGCCTGAACCGGAAATCTTCATCCAACCATTCCGGAAAGAATTCGAAACGATTTCGGAAGAATCAACCGGAATGCTTGACATGCGTTTTCCGGTAATCAATGGTTCAGAGAAGATTCTGGAAACTCATAACACAATTCAATGAAGGATTCCGGTAACCCATTACCCCATAAAACGTTAACAAACCCAAAAAACCTTAAACCTCAATCAATAATTCCATCGAACGATTAAGAGAAAGAACAAAGAAAAATTAAGCAATTAAGAAAAATGAAACGATTGGCAAAGAAAGCTTACTGTTTGAGTTTGCGTTTGCTGGGAGTGGGGGTTTGAGTTTTCCAGCAACCGTTTTTTTCAGAAATGTAGGGGTGAGGGTGGGGTGAATAAGTGAGAGGGTAAAATGTGTTTTATTTTATATAAAGGATAAATTTGGTAGTTTGTGTAAAATGTTGGGGTGAAGGTATAATAGTAGGGTGTGGGGTATAACTTCCTCAACTATAATTGATTATAATTATTTTTTAAATAAAGCCATTCTTCATGGGCTTCCCTTGCAAGCCCAACCCATTAGTAACCCTAAATTGTCACAGTCATCATATGAAATCTTGATAATCAGAAGCAGCCGCCTACTTTGCCTTTTCATCTCTCACTCTCGTTGTCCCATGGTTTACTATTCTTGATAACAAAATGAGATTAAAATCCTCTATTTGAACCGGCCGGTCCGGTCTGGTTTTAACTACCATGGTTTTATCAAAAAGAAAAAGGATCCACCGTCATACAGTAATTCCATTTCCATGGTCACCTTTTAAACCGTCGTGAAGCATAGTCCAATTGGAAGAACATAAAAATATATAATTAGTTTAACCAAGCTAGATACGGTTTCATAGTCTTGATAGCAACTTCAAAATTCATGAGAGATTGAGGGTAAGTCCAGATTGTAGGCAATGACAGTTGTCACGAAATCATCGCTGGTGAGGTTGTGGTCTCATAAACACTAAGGAGGCTGGAGATAGAGAAAAGAGTAAGAGAGAAGAGCAAGAGGAGGGGAACCAAAGAGAAGTTCCAAGAGGATTCAAGCTAGGAGCAAGGGGGAGTGGAGAATTAGCTTAACTTTGTAAAGAAAAGAGGTAAGGGGGTTAGACTTCATCTATAACTATTAATAAAGGCAATACATACTTTTGGTGTAGCCTCTTTTTTATTCCAAAAATACCCTTCACTTTCTTTAATGTTTGAAAAGTAACCGCACATAATATAGTAATTTATGTCTGCACTAACCACTTAGAAGAAAGGGTAAACATATCTGACAACCGCACATACAAAGAATAGAAGAGATTGCAAAGGTTGGTTTACACACATAACTGCAAAGGTTGGTTTCCTATAAGCAATTGCATAATAGAGATTTTCATATGATTGCCAACAGCATAAAACAATGTCAATTCATTACAGGCAAAGGTTTCGGTATGCAAGAAGTAGAAGACCGGTAGACTGCAAGAGGAGACAAAAATTGTCAAGACGCCATACAGAGGGAAACCACGCTATTAAATTTCAAAGTATGTATCTTTACAATTCCGTTTTTCCATCATTGAAGATTAATTGAATTAGTATTAACGATGGAAAAAGCATGGTGTGTTGAATACTACAAATTTGTGGCCTTATTATGCTTTATGAGAGAACAAGGGGAAATTTGTAGAAACAATCAAGAAGAAGAAGGAAATTACAAAAAACCACAATTAAAATATTATGAAAATTGAATGAGGGGAAAATTGTGAATGTATAATTGCATAGATCTTTTACTCTTCTTTTGTCTCGATCTCTCATTTCTTTTCAACATGTTAGAAAAGTTGACACCATATACACCATTTGATGGTTGAGTGAATCACAACTTCGTCATGCCATCGAATATCTATAACTATTAGTAAAGGGAAAACTTTTCTTTGTTGTAGCCTATTTTACTTCTTAATAATACCCTTGACACAAAAAAAAAACCCTTGACACAAAAAAAAAAAAACTTCCTGTCAGTTTTATTTTTGATATTTACAACTTACAAAAACTGTAATAGAGCACCAACCATGCCATGTGTAGAGTATTTGTTTCCCATATTTTCTACTGACCTTTGTTTTACGTTAGGTTGTAGAGGAGAGTAAGGGAAAAAGGCTAATAATAATATTGCAAAAAAGATGGAGAAAGCTGAAGGCTTCAATTTTTTGCGCTGCAAAATGGTAATTTGCATTATTCTCTTCTCTAAAATTTATTTTCAAATATTTTATTGTTCCTTAAGCGCTTTTTTATAATTCATCTGCTAATATATTTTTTTTAAAGAATACATCTACTAATGTTAATATTTAACTAAGCATTTATGATATTAATTCATCTTGTTTTTCACATGTTACGTTAATAATTAAGTCTAGAAATGAAATGTATTTTGGTGCATGAATTCTTCTATAAATTAAGTTTTTGGAGTAAATTTTTTTGCATGGATGATAGTTTACTTCCAAGTGGAATTGTTTGTTCTTTACATATAATGTCATGTGTTGACACTTGCTCAAAGGGTTTGCTACAAATTTGTCATAAATCTACAACAATAGATAAAGGCAATGATTATTTTTTTGGTTGGCATTTTTTTCATGAAAAAATTTACTCTTCTAACTTCTGGGTTGCACTAGGTGTCGGGGACTATGAGAATGGGTCTTGCAAGGGAAAGTTTTAACAAGAACATCGGGGAGATAATGATAGGTAAACATAATTATTAGGCATTGAGTATGTTAGGGAATTTCATTGTACATTGTTTATTTAACACATTTGTTTTCTTTATTATTTTGAAATTTTCAGTGGTACGTCTCTTCTTTGTACGTTCAGAAGATTAATTTCCTCTAATCTCCTCTACAATATCTTCAAGAGATTGGTATCTTACATAACATTCCTCTACCATTGGCGCAAGGGGTGATCAATGTGGTGAGAGAAACACCATAGGGGCCTCATTTCTTCTTCCTTTTTTGGAATAATTCTTCCTTTTTTGTTATGCTGATGTATCTCATAGTTTAGTCTTCATTCTCTTCATTTTTTCCATGGACCAGCATGTGGTGGAGGAGTCACATAGGCCATGAAGGTACCCTTCAATTATATTATTCACTTTTTCTATTTTACCAACCCATTATATCATAAATGATTCTCTTTATTTTATTTTTACTTTCATTGTTTGTTTTTGGCTATCATGCATGCTTTAAATATTTTATTTCTACTAAAAATGGTCGTCAATCAGGGAAGGGAGGGGAACATTATTCGGAGTTGACAAATATCTCGCTATCAAAGATGAATGGAGGATGATATAGGGAGCCTGTAAATGACATTTTAATGCTAAGGACACTAGCGTATGTTGGTTTGGTTTTGGACTCGATTTAAAGTTGACAAATGGAAAAAACAAGAGTAAAATTTAAATCAAATGAGAAAAGATGTTGAAACCATCCAGACAAAATGAATCATACCAAGTGTTCAAGATCTTTTGCTTTTGCCTTTTTATCGGTTTGACAGGGACAAAGGTCAAAACGTGATACAACGAGGGATGAAAACATCGAAATTAATTAAAATTCTTTAGTGGATTGCGACAATGTATTGAAAGTGGACATGTATCATCTTACTATTTTTTAACAAGTTTCATTTTTTGTATCAATTACATGTATGATCTTTCTTTTAATTCTTATAATTTTATCCAGGAAATTCTATACCTATTAATAAAGGCAATACTTTTCTTTTGGTGTAGCCTATTTTCTTTCCTATTTTAACCCTAACAATTTTTAAATATTCCAAAAAAAATTGCAAACGTTAGAAGTGGAAGTAAGTTACCATATTTAAAAATCTTATAACTACTCTTTCAACATACACCAAAACGACAGCAGAACTGCTATATCACAATCACATTTTTCTAAAAAGGAAAATTGCCGCTGGGGGTCATGGTAGACTCCCTTTAAATCTCTTTTTCATCTAATTTTGCTTTAACCTTTTTCTAATTTTGCTTTGTCCTTTTTTTTCTTTGCAGGATGAGAAATTTGTGTTACATGATTATCAAACCGTGTTGGAATCAACCACTCACTGATACCTATTTTGAGGGTTTGCATTCTGATGTCTTGAGTGGTATGCCACAAGTAATAATATACCACTCTCCCTTGAAAATTCAAGTTCCTTTTATTTTTTTTTATTTCTTTAATTTTTTTTGTGCTATAATTAATTTTTCTAATTCATTCAATTTAATTTTGATCTGGATTAATGACTTTTGTTATTGTAAAAGTTTTGTCTTTTTTGTGTGTGTGTTTGATTACGGGTTAATTTTATGCAATTTGCATTTATATAGAAAGTTTTGTGTCCTTGTGTATGGCTCCATGTATGTAAGTTTCGATTTTGGTTTGTTTCCCAGTTTCGATTTTGCTTGTGTCCTTGCATTTATATAGAAAGTTTTGTGACTTGAAATATGGGGATTTACAACCGAGAGAAAAAAAATAAAGACATAAATATAAGAGGATATTAAAGATAAACAAAAAATAGAAATAGGGAATAAGATATAGATGGAGAAGGAAAGCCAGTAAGACAAGGAAGAGATGGTTGTAAAGACATAAATATAAGAGGATATTGAAGATAAACAAAGAATAGAAATAGGGATTAAGATATAGATGGAGAAGGAAAGCCAGTAAGACAAGGAAGAGATGGTTGTTTGTGGGAATCAATCATAACAAATTAATACGAAGATAGTCCTAAAGTCGGATATTGTGTCGCAGCCGCATGATATTGCATGGAAGGCACCGGTGCAGACATGATCTCGACCCACTCTATTTCTCGGTATCTCTTTCCCTTTCTTTGATGTTGTACTCACAAGAAATTCAAACAATTAACCTATTTGTCATGCGTACATATATGTTCATGTTCCTTGATAGTCTACGTCAAGAGAGAGGACAAATATCTGTTTACAAAAGACTTCATCAATGATTTATTGCTGTAACCATGCTCTTACTTAAGATCATTTCGGTTTTATGTTGTGGTGTGTGTCTATTTAATGATTGGATCAGATTATATAAGGCCATTGTGTGATGTTGTGTCTTCTCCATGCCAAGTAATCATTACTTTAGGTGACAATCATAACAATCTTTGGCCCACTGGCGAAAAGTAGCAATGTCAATCAAGATTCTACCATTATAGTTTAATATTTATGTCTTAATTAATTGGAAATTAAGAACACTTCATAGAAAGTGTTCAAAACGATTTTCTATTTTCTACTATGATTTAGCGTAATCTTCACCACCATTGATTTTTTGGTTTTTTTGTTTTAATTTTGTGGTTGTTTTGTTTTATGTGCACTGAATTCAGAACTTGAGAACAAGCATAAAGTAAAAAATATAAACCGATAATGAGTGGGTGAAAGCTCAAAAAGTAAGTATGTATGATTTGAAATACACTATGATAAAGTGATTATGTAACAAACTTTACTCCATGCTTCTGAAAAATGCAAAGTGCTAAAGAAATTATTTTTTGAATGGCAAAATGATAAAGAGATTAAATGTGCATTTATAATCACAATAAAAGGTTTTAGATAAAGGCTTGATATTATAATTTTAGCAGTGCTATTGATCCCGATTGGAAACATAGCAAATTTATTAAGAAAGATTGTAACCGTTAGATATGGCCTATACACAATACATGGGTGGCTGGCAAAACATTAAACTAACATTGATGTTGAAAAACATGTTGTTTATGGGTTACATATGTTAGCGCAGTAGAAAGCACGGGAGTGCCCGTCTGGACGCTAGTCTCTATTAAGCTAAAACTTTATGTTTTCAATTATGGGTCAAAAGTGCTTATTTGTGAATCATGACTTTTGTGAATTTTAATGTCAATTTTCATGTTCTTTATTGAATGATGATTTTGGGTATGTTGAATTTGTGATAAACTTGTTGTTATTGCCTATTCTTCATTGTTGACACATGTTGTTATGAACCCTTTGTAATTTTTGTTAAAATAATGAAAAATGATGTTGTTGTTGTTGATTGTTGATGAACTCATAAAATTATGTTTTGAATGTTGTTTTGTTATGTTGTTGATGATGATTCATGCTATGGGTATTGCTATATGTGTTGTTGTGATTAAGTCGGTGGTGTTTTGTTGGTTTTTGGTGAAAATGGGTCACAAGTGATGAAATGTGATTTTAATGAAATGAGGTGAATTGATGATGCTATAGTGATGAATTTTCATGAATGAATTTCTGTTTTGAACTATAAATTTCGATTGTAAGATTGTTTGGGAGAAAACTTGTGTTTTGTGTGAAAAATCGTTTCAAGTGTTTTTGTAAAATTACTGATTATGAGATGTTTCAGGGAAGTTGTTTTGGGATGGGGAAAACTTGACTTTTATGACAAAATATGATAGGTTTAAGTGACTGGAACTCATAGGAATAAACAGAATCGAAATAGGATTAACGATCGGAATTTTATGTGTGAAACGGTGATAACACAAAAATCAGAAAATATGTGTTGTCAAACGAGCACGATTGTGCGTGTCAAACACATGAACCGTGCACATGGTTTGTTGTTGGCACACACGACCGTGCTCCCTGTGCTTGTGTCCGGAAACCCAATTTTTCGTGATCTTTTAAGTATCCGTATGAGTTCCAAACACCTAACCCTATCTGATTGAAGTATAATTGAACATCTAGGAGTGGTTTAACTTGGTATTAATGTGAAAATGATTTGGTTTTGTATAGTGATAAAAATTAGACGAAATTAGCAAAATTGGAACCTTAAGTGAACCTTGTGAAGAGTTTGTGCTACATTTTAGTTTCTGCTCTATTAGTTAACATGTAGAAATGTTGTGAAGGTTGTTGACACTTGAAAACATTACTTTGGTGAAATACTTGAAAATTGGTATTTTGTGAAAAACAGACAAACTTTACTAAAATTGGGTTTCAAGATTATATGATGAAATGATGATGAATAAGTGATAATTAGATGTTTAATATGATGTTGATCATGTAAGGCTAATTGTCAGGCGAGATTGTAAGGCTAATTGTAAGGCAAGAGAGGATCACCCTGTCTCAATCCCCTCCCTAAAGAAAACTCCTCAGTTGGAGACCCATTAACCAAGACTGAAGTTATGGTCGTCCCAATGCATTCTTTTATCCATTTACGCCAAAGAGTCATTTATAGTTGGAGACCCATTTTCAACATCACCTTATCCAAATAATTCCAATCAATTGAATCGTATGCTTTTTTTTTGGAGTAAATTCTATAACTGGTGTTGGACGTGCTATGAAGTGTCGGAAGTTAAAACCTTGTTTTGTTGGACCACACTACTACAGAATTAAGTTTTCACATCAGTTGGAAACTACTTTTCACATCAGGTGGCAACCGATGTAAGGTGATATGATGTGGAATGTGCACGTCATTTCACATCAGGTACGAACTGATGTGATAACAATATTTCCACATCAGGCTTTTTTCCCACTGATGTGATACGTTCTTTTTAAAATTTAAGACCAGGGTTTTCACATCAGTTTTATGATAGACACTGAAGTAAAATAATTATATTTATCATCAGCCTTCTATCCCACCGATGTGAAATCTACACTTTTTTAAAATAAAATTATGCTTTATTAATACTGCTTACAAAATCAGCTTGAGACCATGTTCTTTTCTTTTATTTATATTAGAAATATGAAAGAAAAAAAAGATATTTTAATGCCAAAAAGGAAGCTAAAAAGCTAACAGATACAAAATTTAATTTATAACCCTCACAAGTATTTCAAACTTATGCAAATTACATGATAAGAGTGATGAGATGGACCCTCATCTTCAACCGAGATCTCAATCAAGCTTGCATCTAAACATCATGCCATAACGGAATACACAGTCCACATGGTGTTGTATCAAGCCATTTTGAATAAGCTCCATAATGAGTGGTTCCAAACAAATCTGAACAGAAAAGCTACAAACTTAATCATGTACAAACTTACAAGGAGAGAATTCATAAATCTGTAAGTCACGTGAGAAGGTGATTACATAATTTTTCTTTACATTGCCAGTCTGGAGTAACTGGGGTACAAGAGGGAGTTTTGGAAGCAAGGC
>Ga0315915_1007839_pt1 | contig 12647 bp, 5 predicted proteins | sample MpolbnodulesMG_FD_207738 | JGI IMG/M metagenome (GOLD analysis project Ga0315915, IMG submission 207738) | Medicago polymorpha root nodule microbial communities from Los Angeles, California, United States - branched nodules | ecosystem: Host-associated > Plants > Roots > Nodule | place: USA... | reverse complement strand
TATATATATATAGTTCTACCTAGTTACAAATATTTTTTGGTTTAAAAAACCCAGTTAAAAATTAATGAATAGTCAATGTACCTACATAATATAATTAAGTACCTTGTATTTATTAAGTGATGTACCGATAGTGTGATGTATAAATATAGAGATTGCATGGAATAACGTAGAATTTTTGTGTTTTTTTTTTTTTATGGGAAATGTTAACGAGTACCTCTAGGGTTCTCTTTAAGCACTTTAAATGGTAAGTTTTATATGAAAAATTGTATATTAAATGCATTGAAAATTATAATAATTGACTTTTTAAAAGAATAATTGATAAATTTGAGATGCTTAAAGAGTACTTTACAAACACTCGTTAACAAAACTTTTATTTTATAATAATAAATGTTAGTATTTTAATTGTGATGTTTAACTTTTTTTTTTGTTAGGACTTAATTTTCAACTAGTTAACCTTTGGTTCAAATTTCAGTGCATCTCAGATTCTCTATGAAGGATCTAGATGCTTTGCTGCCCCCTCCCTATCAGACTGCGCTATCTCCTATTGTTTTTATGTTTTAATCTTTCTCATCATTATGTTCTCTATCATTCTCATCTCTTCATTTTTACTCTTCAATTTCTCTTTTCTCTCACCCAAAAATCACGAGTAGCATTTTGGTGATATTGAGGTGTCAATGTCAAGTGATATTGAAGTGTTATTTTGTACACTTGTGATATTGTGGTTCGTCAATGTCACATGACATAGGCACCTCAATGTCACAAAGTGCTACCCAAAAATCACATAGGCAGCAGTCATGTGATAGTAGAAGTAGTGGTTACAATGTCGAAAAAAAAGTGACCTCTTTATTTCATAAAAATGATATTTAATTTAAAGATTTTTTGAAGTAAGAGTATTGTTACACCTTAATTTGTGGGTGTACCGTACAAGTTTCCGTGGAAGTATACCTTTTTCTCATATTTTAATTTTAATCACCATGCGCCATTATGGTGATTTGTAACCCTCGCTTGATTAGCTCAAATCATTACACGTTGCTCTCTAGTAGGGTTTAGTTACATGCAACGTGTTTGGTCAAGTACATACATTATTAATAGAGGTTTAGCATAAGACAGAGTTTTTACATGTCAAGTCTGTCTATTAAATCCTCTAAAAAAAGCTTGTCTATCAAATGGGGTTAACTCTAAATCTTTTGTACAAGTTTTTCAAGATTTTGAGTTTAAGTGGGATCTAAAGAATAATAGACATCTGAAGAGTTTCATTCAGATGTTATTTGATTTAATGCATTGTCAATTCATCTAGCAGTATTTTTATTTTTTTTAAATTGTTTACTTTTTTATTTTTTTAATATTTATGTTTTTCTTCTTCAAAACATGGTTACAGTAGCTCAAACCACCACAAACTTTGTGACTTGATCAAATGCGACGTTTTTTGCCGCCACAAACTGATGGTTGGTAACTGCTTTTGCAGCTTTGCAAGGGCTTTTGGCCGCCATAAAATTATTTTTTTCTTCTGGTGTAAGTGGTAGAAAGTTATAACCTTACAAGCCAATTTTTGTAGGGATTAGTATCAAATCACCGTGAACCGCTGAGTAATTCTTTTGAGCATTGGGATGTAAATTAGTGTCTTGTGTGTGTTTGACAAGATACAACTTAAAAATGTGTTTATAAGTAAATGGTGAATAGATCTCACCTTATTGGTTTTTCTGTTGAGATTGAATAATTCAACCTAAATTTTGAGAAAAATCTGAAACACGACTTTTGTAAGGATTGAGTTTAAATAAAATGTATTTCATAAGAATTAGAACATATATTTGACCTAAAACTATATTAAAAAGTGTGTTGTTAAGTTTATAGTTTTTTTTTTAAGTTCATAGTTATATGGGTTACATAAGTTTTTCGTCCTTAAAACTATATTAAATTTTGAGTTTAATCCCTAAATAATAAAATGGGATGTTTTCCCACTCACAAAATTTTATGTTTTATTTTTGCTTCCTAATGGAAAATATTTTGACATGTTGAAATTTTATGAACATAATATGGACATGTTTGAGTTGGGCATAATAGTTGTACATAAATTAGACACATCATGATATTAATATGATCATAACCTTGACATTAATATGAATTTAAATTACTCATACGAGATCATAACAAAAAAAATGTTGTTTGGAGAGTAAAAACATCTGTTTTATTTTTTAAGGACTAAGATTAAAATTCGTTATCTATTTAAGGAGGAAAAAATTATTAAACCCTAAATATATTATTTTAAAGAAAATCATAATTATATTATTCTATCGTCAAAAGAAACTATATTGTAAATATTGTTGGTACGTGTTGAGCACATCATTGGGGTGGTAGGTTCCAAATTTCCCCCTTTGGCGAAACATATGCATGCGTCCTTTTTCTTATTTTGAACATAACATATTTCATGAAACATGCAATATAGCAAGAATTGACACCATGGATACTTTAGTGCATAAATCAAATATATTACAGGGTGGATTTCACCAAACGTACAACAAGAGCCTGAGCATGAGACATCTGCCCCTTGTAATTGATCTTCTAAGATTACATTGTCAGTGTAACCAGTCACCATTATACACGTTTATAACTCAAATAAAAGGACCAGAATCTAGAGATGACCCCTACCTACTACATCAGCATCAACGATGCATGATTGTTCACCTTGAAGGAATGACATGTTAATTCTCTTAACTTGAGTTTGGACCTTTAACCAATTTGCCCATCTCAAAACCAAGCATAATAACTTTCAATAAAGTTACGTTTGGTTGGCAGCAAACGCAAGTCTAAGGACAATAACATGCAACCAAACAGGCAACTAGTCGATCACTTAAGGGAAGAAGTTTCCATAAACTTATTGTTGTGTGTTTAAAGAAAATTTAACCTTTTGTTTTTCATTTGCATATTGTTTCAAATAGGCACATGTTAGTGTTGATATGCATAGTTGGTCCCAAGTCTAGATAAAAGGAGGTGATTGTGTTAGGATCAAATATGTAATCATGTTGTTGCCTGAAAACAACATATTGTATAACTCGAGTACAATATCAAATAATTAAAAGCCGCTCCATCTGTGTCTCGATGAAGTGAAAAATAAGGAAGAGTTCTTAAATTTTTGCGAATGGATGTGAGTAAAGAAGTTAGCTCATTATAGTATAATTCTGTTTGTAACAGGGAATCTATACACTCTTAAAAGAAAATCAATAGAAATAGTTGACATTGTGATTAGGAATATGAGAATCAATTTTATGTGCCTACGAGAAATTAAGTGGGTAGGTCAAAAGCAAAAACTTTGTTGCATGCATGTCAAATTAGAGGTAGCCATTTCCAATGCTTCTTGATAGGAGAGGATGAAGAGAAGTAATCAAGGAGGGTGATTACATTTCCGGACAAAATTACTCCCGTTCATAGCCATCTTAAAATACTGTACCAAACTCTTCCGGCAAAACTACGCCCTAAGGTGTATTGTATAGTTGAACCTTTTTCGGACATGTCCTACTAGCATTGACATTGTTAATGATTAGTTTCGTTTAATCAGATCTTGACACTATCAACAATGATGTTCGAATCCAACTTGCGTGGATCTTATGAGAGTGTCGTTCATGTACATGTATGATCCCAGTTAGGGTCGTGATCTGTCATAGGTTGCTTCATTTATTAGAGATGTATGCCTTGCACCTCCACATACATCCATCACAATCATCAACAAACATATACGTGTGAGAGTTGACTACCTTAATTATAGTCTAGAGTATGCATGTTATGGTATTGTTTAACTGCAACAATCATTTCATCCTGTGTATAATTAACTTCATTCCGTTCATGTTGGTAGATGTGGCTGTGAGGTGGAGCTGGTAAACATGTAACCATGTATTCATCATATTTGTCAACATATTCCAAATTTAATGTAGGCAAAGATTGTGGCGAGTTGAGCCCAATCTAGTCAAAGCTGGAACCAGTTTAAGGGTAAGGCAATCAAAACCCTCACTTTAGACTGACCGATAAAAAAAATTATTAAATTTTACAAGCAAAAATGTTTCATATCTAACAAGATAGATTTCATATAGTCAACTTTGTTTTATGCTACATTTAGTATTTAAAATTATTGAGTCGGCCTTGAGTTAGAATATTGTATCATTGTTATGAACTATATACATGAGACTTTTCTTATGAAGTCATGCCAACTGAATTTTAAACTCATAAATCAATAGCTTATAATAGACGAATAATTCTAATATGAACATGAATATTTAAACAAATTTTTTTACAAAATTTAAACACATTATTTGATCACACTAAAAAAACATATGATTCAAATATTTTAAGAAAAATTATACTATTTTTTTTTATGTGCCTGTGTCCAAATATTTGTATACATTGTGCCGTACTGCCTCTGCTTGCTACTGCTAAATTCATTGAATTGGAAGATTGGGAGATTGTGAATGTGAAGTGTACACGAGGATCAGCCGTTTAGTTGTTTTGTTGTCTTGTTGTCTCTATGGAACAGTTCATAAGGATTTCTGGTCATATTCACACACGACAAACATTATTAGGTCTTTAACTCTCTATGTTGAGATATACTCTACGATGACTTCATGAACCTCAATTCCTCAACCGGATTGGGCCGTTTTTTTATTTTTACATTACTATTTTAAAAAGTTTATCAATGAAACAGGTGCACACCAATGGTGGATTGCATGCTCAAACATATCAAATATCATCTTTACAATTTAAGATGTATTAATTTTAACAAGCTTTGAATTTATGTAAGTTAAGAGACGGTTTACTTTATGAATATATTTTCTATTTTTATTTCTTAAAGAGACGGTTTACTTTATAAAAATATTTTCTACTTTCATTTCTTAAAATTTGTGTATGTTTTATAATAATAACATAATTTTTTTTTGATATTTTTATAATTTTCGAAAATGGAAAATAATGTTTTACTTCAAAAGTCTCTTTTCTAACTGTCAATAAGTAAAACTTACATAAATTTTAAAAAATAAAAATAAGAAATATTTTTCACAACCCTTTTAATCTTGCAATTCTTTTGTCATCACATAAAACTAGACCATCTCGCATCTCTTTCAAAATGTTAAAGATAAGGGGGAAAAGCTACTCCAGGATTGGCACCTTATTTGACCAATGTTCATTTGGCCAAAAAAGGAAAAATAAAGTTAGAGTCAAATTAAATTATTAAAAAATTAAGAAAGAAGATGACAAATTTGTATTAGAGTATTATTAAGTGATCAAATTGACAAGTACTATGCATAGAGCTTCAAAATTGAAGGATCGTCTTACATGATTTGAACCAGTGAGTGAAATGAAAAAGATAGCTAGCTAAAGATTGTGGTTGAAAGATATCATAAGAAAAAGACTACTACATTTTTTCCAAATCAAAAGAGAAGATGGATAATTAAGGGGACCCAAAAGTTTACGATATTAAAAGATGTGTAGTAGTATATGCTAGGAACCACAATTCTCTTCTACATTATTACATGTCACCATTTTTCCAGCTGTAAGGATGCATCGTGTAAAGTTTATGGATGAATTATTGGTCGAATCCCATGATACAAGAAAAAGAATGAGAAGAACACGACACTACTAACTGCGGCCTCAAATTGTTGAGATTTAGAATAGATAAAAAGTAATAATAAGTAGAGATAAAATTGAACGACTTTGATATTTTATAAAATTGAAAACAAAATTGTTCACTTTTATAAGTTTCTTTATTCAAGTTATCAAAATGAAGAGGTGCAGTTTATGGCCTTTCTAAAAGATTTGTACAAAAGGATGCCTTCTTAATTATGTCAAGTTATCAACAACTAATTTTTGTTACACTAACATAAACTTCGTTCAAATGCTAAAAGATATAGTACAATTAAATTGTCTATGAGTCGAGATATTTCTCATCCATATTTTGAGAGTCAAATACATGTTATCGATATGCATAAAAAAATTCAGAAGTCATAAAGAATGTTAACAAACTAAATCTTAATCTAGACAACCAAACTAATTTCTTCTATATGTAGTGAATGATCAAGCATAGTGAAAGATCAACAATCTTTACTTGCATCTATCTTTAGATGATGAAATTGTTGTTGGCGTTCGTTCATGTCGACTATAGGTGGTGTCCGAAATGACAAATTCAACCACATGTTGATAAATCATCTGTTTGACTAAGAGAATGTTGAATTTTGTGCTAGCCACGATAAGTTTCTTACAATATTAGAGTTTATCCATTTAAGTACGTATCAAATTCAATAGTATTGCGGTGGAGGGTTTGATTTCTAGATAAAACAATTTTTAGCCATATTCATTTATCTCTCAATCGAACTCTAAATTAATAGGGGGGTTTTCTCCTAAAAACCAATGGGTTAAAAAAAATGCAATGGAGAGCTATATTAAGAAAACCCAAAACCTAATATGAAGCTGAGGTAATCAAGGGCGTTGTACTCAACTTAGAATGATATCAATTGGGCAATTATGGTTGGCTTCTTCGATTTATAATGGGCCAATGAAAAACCATTACCTACATCAATGAATCATGCATGTATGAATAAGATAAGAACTCTTAGGATCACATAAGAAGAGTATGTATTTTGGACAAAGATCAGAATGAAGGAATAGACATGCCAATTTTAGACGGTCCCAACTTGAGTATACCAAGATATTTAAAATGAAAGAATGGAAGATGGCGATGGGTCTCATATTAGGACGTGAATCTTTTAATTACGTCCACTCTCGTACACTATTTTTTTTTATCTTCAAGTTTGTTTGTTTTTTTGGCGAGGTAGAGAATGATAAGAGACATGCTATATACCCTTAAAAAAGAAAGGACATGCTATATACATTTGCTTTCCAGCTTCATCCAAAAAAGACAGCAAAAGTCCAAGCAAGTGGTCGATCTGCCTAAGGATTAACTTTTATTCGTCAAAGGTGTATTTTTCTATTAATTTGACAGGATCGACTTAAAGGTAAGGCTACTAAAACTCTAGTTTTAGGTCCACAAACACAATTATTTATTAAGTTTTATAAATAAAAAGATCAAATATACACACAAAAAATATTTCATATATGAACTTGTTTTAGGTTTCCCATACTATTGAAAATTACTTTACCGACCATGTCATTTGACACCAATCTCCACTCAAATTATTTTGAAAATAAAAAAGAGCACAAACATTTCTTGTTTGCTATTTTTCCATTGACAAGCATGTAGGTACAAAGGAAATCACCCGTGTCCAAATCACTTGAACATGTGATCCTCTGAGTTTCTTTATCTAAAGATTTATTTTGCATTATACCCAAAAAAAAAAAAAAATACTAAGAAGACTTCTAACCTTTGGCTTTTAGCAATAATTTGGAAATTGATCTTCACCTATTAGAATAGGGAAAATTTTGGGTTGCCTATTAAAAATTGATCCACGTATTTATTGTGATTAACTTGATCCATTTTTATGGATCCAACTTTTTTAAAGTGAACAATTCACTTTAACACGCAAAGTATCTGATATAAACTATTAATTAACAAATCAAAGTTATACAGTGCAGGCATATATAACAAATCATGAGTTTGTTAAAATAACGGTTAGATAATAAGCCATTGAATTTAAGTTATCGGGACTAGTTCGTTTCTAAGTTAGTTGAATCTGTTTAAGTTTTACTATATATTCTATTGAAACTTTAATCTTGCTATGTTATGGTTTTGATATTATTGAAACCCTAACTGTCTCCTTTGTTATTCTCTATTCTCTTTGATTTTCTACATTGTTAACATGGTATCAAGAGCATCCTTCTTAAACTACTAAGTTTCCGCTATTGAGTTCCCAAAAGTTTGAGAATATGTTTTAGTAGTTACGACCTTGGAATTGAATTTTGAATGTCAGAGCGTGTTGGATTTTTAAAAGATTATTGTATTTGAGTTTCGTGAATGGTATATTTTTCCAGGGATGAATTTTGCAACTTTATTGGATCTTGTTGCTGGTGCTCGTGTAAGAATCATATGAAGGGTTTTGCTTATGGGTTGCAAATTTGGAAGATTTGTGAAGAACTCTATTAAGGTGTATTTTTTTAGATAATTTGATGAGTCAAGTTATTGTTGATAATGTGTTTGTGAAAAGTCTTTATTGACGATATATTTGAATTTTTTGGTTGCTCCTCGTTATTAGTTCCCCTCTTTGTTGGTCAGTTGGTTCTTCTCTTTGGTTATTGTGTCTTCTCTTATTGTTCTTCTCACTGTTGGGAAAACCACATAATAAAATCTCTACAAAGTGGAAGCATAACCACTAGTGAAGCAAAAAAAAACATAACTCACAAGATTGTGGTTTGACACTTCATACCTACATCCGCAATCTCCCAACAAAAATATTTTATTACTCAAATTTCAATTTTGTACAGACAAAATTGCAAACCCTCTCATACAATTTTTCTAGTAAAACTGCAAATCATCTCAACTCAGACAATTGCAAAGGACGAAATTGCAAACCCTCTCTCAATTGTAATTTTTGCACTGAAAAATTGCAAACTCTATCATTGCACACAACTACCTGAGTCTCAAGTCCATCCAAGAGACTAAAGATGTTGTGTGAAGAAAACTCAATGTAACTCTCTTTATCTTTAATAACCACCTGCCTTTTTTTTCTTCTTACTACCTGGTGTGGGATTGGGATGAATACCCACTTTGACACATCAGTTTCTATGTTTGATTGTTTGGTTTTGTTTGAATTCTCTCTTTGCTTAATTCTTCTTCTGTTTGATTGATTATTGATTTTCACATTGTTAATTCGTTTGTTTGTATGATTGCTTCTATCTTTGTTGGTTTATTCTGTTTGATTGATTTTCTCCCTATTGATTCTTCTGTTTGTTTCATTGCCCCTCTCCTTATTGGTTTTTCTTTTGATTGTTTCTCCTTGTTGATTCTTCAGTTTGAGTGTTTCTCTCTTTATATTGGTTCTTATGTTTGATTGATCTTTTACCTATTAGTTTCTTCTATTTAATTGCTTCTCTCCTTGTTGGACGTTGTTATATTGGATTAATCCTCTTTCTATTGATTCTTTTGTTTGATTGTTTCTCTCTATTTGGTTGCTTCTCCCTAGTAGTTCTTCTATTTGGTTTGACTTGGTTCTTTATCTTTTTGGTTGCCTCATTGCTATGATGGAAACTTACTTTGGTTGTTAATCTGCATTGGATATTATATTAATTTGTTTGATTTATTTTTAGGGTTAATTTGTAATAAGATTAAAGCTTAGTAAACTTTAGTTTGATGAGTAGTGTTAGAATATTAGATGTTTTTAGTTTATTTATTGTGTATGTTTTTTTGTTTTTTGTTTAACAAACTCTCGACGCATCCTAGTGATGCATCATGAATTTGAGGGGAGATGTAGATAATAAGTTCTTAAGCCTATATTTATAATTTACTAGAGTCTGTTTGTCTAGGTTTTACTTTATATTTTATTGTAACTCTAATTTTGCTATGTTATGAATTTGATATTAGAAGATTGCTTTCTTGACATTCATTGTGTCTTAGTAACACAAGTAAATGACCAAAAAACCCCGCGGCAGTTAACTATCGGCGTGTTTTTTAGTTATAAGTCAGCGGTAGTTAACTACCGCTGGGGATATTTTAGTCTTTTACTTGTGTTTTTAGGAAGTATTGAAAGTCAGAAAAGCAATTGTCTTGATATTATTGTAAACATATCGACCTCTTTTGTTATTCTCTCTTCTCTTCAATTCTCAATATTGTTAACAATAACAACCTTTGATTTTTGTACTTTACACTTTACTCACGTTAGAGGATCCAATTTGATTATAATTAACGAATTGGATCATAATTCAATGATGCAAAGATGACCATAATCAGTAGATCCACAAGATCAATTTGATGATCAACATTTACTATGTAAATTGGATCATGATCCAAGTGATCCTGATTGAAGATCCAAATTAATCATGTGTAATAGATTGGGTCATTATCCATTTGCTCCAGACCAATATAGTAAGTTTGATATATTTTTGTCATTGCATTTGGTCAAACGGATCACGATCTTATTTGTTGAGCCAGATCAATATGAAACATAAGATTGTTTTTAAATGAAACATATGATCCAATTTGATGATCTACATAGGTCCTACTTAATAGATTGGATCATGATCTTGCTTAATAAATTGACTATTACTTTTCCCACCCTATCCATTTCTCGTGCGTCCTATTTTTTTACGAAAACGCTCATATGATTTTTAGATTTTATAATTCAAATTGAGTTTTCCCTCTGTTTTGGAATGGAGAAATGAGTTTTTCACCAATTCGGATTTTATAATCTGAACACCCCAAAAAATTGGGTGCGTTCCTTGCTTTTTTCGGATTATAGAATCTGAGCACCCCCTAAAAACCCTTGTTTAGGGAAAAAACAATTCGGATTATATAATCTGAACTATATCAACACAAATTTTGAGAATGTTTGTATCATGAATAGCTAGTTTAAGGATCATATTAATCTATATAACTCTCATCCTTCTGTTTTAGTTCATTGTTAGTTGTTCTAAGTCAAAAATCTGGTTTTTGGGCTACTTGATCAGAATGCTCCGAAACTTTTCCATAAACTCAGAAGAAGAAAAATCAAGGATCAAAAATTCCAAAGAAGAGACTTCTTACGGGACTCTGCCCCTCAAAATCCAAAATCTCATCGTTCAGACCCATCTTTTATTTTTATATTCTCAGAAAAATCCGAAAAAATTGCATTAATTTTATTTGATTTTTAGAATTTTTTTTGTTGGCGTTTTTATATATATTTTTATTTTATTTGACATGTTTTATCATTTTTACTTTGTCTTTTGTTGTTTTTAAAAGCGAAATTTGCAACTGCTGGAATGAGAAAGATTATGGTCACTGCTTATGTATGATCATATTTCGGATTATATAATCCGAACACGACCCCAAACTGTGTTCTTATTATATAACCTAAAACCCTATGGGCATTTTTGTAAAAAAATTAAAAAAAACAGGGCGTGTGAGAAGGTAATAGAGTGAAAAAAGTAATAGTCTGATAAATTGGGTCATGATTTGTTGGATCCAATCTGATGGTTCATGGAGATTAATATTAGTTTTATAATGGGTCAAATTTAATCTTACAAAACCATCTTGTAAGGTGATGGAGACTTATATTTGTAAATTTTAATCAGGTCCTATCTTCTAGGACTTGTATTTTCTTAATACACTCCTTCACGTTCAACATTATCGAACTTGGTGTTTGAATTCATTTGGCGGATGGTCTGAATCGATATACTCTAATACTATTTTAGATTTGTATATTAGGTCTAACATATTCTTACAAAATCAATTTGTAAATCGATTTGTAAGGTCATGAATATCATTGTTTATAAACTCTAATAAAACCTTCATGTGAAAATTCAATTTTTTTCAGTAATTTTAAAAGGTCGGTGAGAGGCCCAACTAAGGCTCATAAGGAATCACTTATTAGAGCTCACTGACAAGTCTTAGGATAGGAGATTACATCAGAGCAAACAACTTATTTTCACTCAAACTAAATTTGAAAATGAGAAGGAAACCATTTGTGGAAGAACACGGGGCATATTAGATTTTGGTAAAACATCTATTTTTGTTGGTGAAGACATTTCTTCATTGTTTTGCCTAAATCTTGATCTCTAAATATTCTATTGAGGTGTTAGTTGATGCGTTGAAAAACTAAAAGTTGTTTAGATGACATAAATTTATCAGGTAGTGTAATTCTAAAGTGTAATTCAAATTGTTCACTGTAGATTTCATTTTTGGGATGAAAATTTTAGAGAATTTCAACAAAAAAAATTGATTTTATGAGGTATTATGGTAAAGAATTTTGGGTATTACAAAGAGTCAAAGACCACATACAAACAAAGAAATTGAGATTCTTAACAAGAGATTTAGGATAAGCAATTCAAGCTTCAAGCAATGTGTCAAACACATATTCAGAGTAAAGAGAACTTGAAGACTCATATGAGTTCGAAGTACATAAATGATTTGATTAAAAAGAGTGTGAAATAAATACTACAACTAGAGCATTAGTTAACTACATAATAATCTTCTTCAAAAAAAAAAAAGCTAACTACATAATAACAAACTCTAACTACCTACAACCACCTCTAACTAACTAACTAAGACCTACAGAATTTAACTATCCTAACACCATCTTCCCTTTATAAAGTGTGAATCTCAAATCGATCCTTATAATTTACAATTTAAACAAATAGTGTTCTATATGTTTCAAAGTTTACATGTTAGCCTCTATTTATTTTCAATTTTTTCAAATTGGTCCTTATATAGTTATATATATTAAAAAAAATTGTTCCTACAAAATTTTGAAATTTGCATTTTGGTCCATAACTTTTAAAATTAGTTGGTGCAATTCCCTATATTTTTAATTTTGCAAATTGGTCTCGGAACTTTTATAAAAAATAATTTACCTAAAACTTTCAAAATTCTCATTCAACCACTTTTCATTATATATTTATCCTCCTCTTTCCGGACAACACATACAAAGAGACCCGCCAACATAAAACATAATTAGTGAACTTATGAGAGATGTTTATATTGACTATCTTTCTCTTCTATCTACTCTATATTTTCTTTAGTTATT
>Ga0315915_1007838_pt1 | contig 12649 bp, 10 predicted proteins | sample MpolbnodulesMG_FD_207738 | JGI IMG/M metagenome (GOLD analysis project Ga0315915, IMG submission 207738) | Medicago polymorpha root nodule microbial communities from Los Angeles, California, United States - branched nodules | ecosystem: Host-associated > Plants > Roots > Nodule | place: USA... | reverse complement strand
TATTATAAAATATGAAACAACCAAAAATTAAAATATGTGAAAATTTACAAAAGACAATAAAGTATGGTTATTTAAAAGTTAATTTTATACTATAAATTATAAACTTAATAGCAAAATATTTAAATTTAATTATCATTGACATTTAAATTATAAAGAAATGAATTTATTTTTCTTAAATGGTGGTTCAAAATTAGTATATATCATAAAAATATTTATTTATGTTAAATAGATTAAAGTGTAGTGCATATTTAATTATTAAGGGTGAGGGTTGTAATTCAAGCATCTTATAGGGGAAGGGAGTGTAGATTTTACTTTTCAAGGGAGAGAAGTGTATATCTTAACATAAGAGGGGAGGAGAGTGTAATTCAAGCATCTTTGAGGGGAGGGGTATAAACCGAACTGCATAGGATTCGTGAGAAATGAAATAAGATGGAAAAAGAAGGCGCTTTCTTATTTTGATAGGTCAATGCGTCTCCAAACACTTAGATCATCCCCCTGGATACTAGATCGAGCCCAAGAGTACATAACTTGAACAAGACCCAAGTACAATGCCTAGAGGGTCAAAACTTAACCAAGTCACATGACCTCGATGGTGCCTAGGATCCCTACCAAATTTCAAGAGTCAAGAGGCCACACCAAATTATAAAAGGGGACGATTGTCAGGGAAAGGAAGGTCGTTTTTTTCGACATATTCCTTAAACGTTCTGACCTCCAACATGGTATATTATCGACAAAGGTCATCAAAGTTCCACCACCAAAACAAAAAATAGAATAGTTTCATTACCAAAAAATAAAATTAGGGACTTGAATTAGAGGCGAAATAATACAATTTCTCATTAGTTATCTAGTCACAAAATATTGTAAGAAAATTAGAGATGCATTTCATATTTTTCATCTTTAAATTTGTATAGATAATTAATTATTTTTTTAGTATTAATTTTAGCAAAATATTGTTGTTTGCTTTCAAAAAGAGTTACTCCCTCTAAACTTAAATACAATGAAAAAGACACATTTATTTAATCCAAACTAAGGCTAGATGCATGTATTTTTTTTGGTTATATTTAAGTTCCACTAAATATGTTGAATCTCAGCGATCAATAAATGTTGCATCTAGCAAAATAGATTAAACAACACAACGTGATAAACTGGAGTATGAATCAATGTTACACATTTCAAATAAGAATATATATTTTCTTTATGAGAAACTAAAAAGTATGACAAATAAGATTATTTTCTCTAAAGGACAATTGATTACGGTTACACCTATTTTAATAGGTCTCATAGAATTGGCAAAATAAAATGAAATAGGTGTCATAGAAATCAGATCAAAATAACCTATTTATGTTCAGAAAACGTTATTATTTTACTGTAAATTCTCTAAAACAATTATGTTTCAAATGCAATTTGTTTTATATATATAAATAAATTTAAACATGTGTAATCTACAGAAAGCCAAATTCCTGGGACCAAATCCAAGTTGCTTGCAGACTAACATGCCGGAAGTTTTCTTGGCATTGTGGGCCAGTATTGAGCTATCTGTCATACATGTGCAATTGTGCATATATATACAACGACATATGCTTGCTATGCAATTAATTAACCCGCAAGGGTACCACCAGTATACTTAATTAAGAAAAACATAACACTAAAATAAGAATAGGAAGAGTTAGTTGAAAATCTCTGTCCAGCTAGCTAGCTAGCTACCAACTGAATAACGATATATTTAATCCATAACATAAGGATCTTATATACGAACAAGACTTGTTTTCTTCTCCTTCACATGAATCTTATACACAAATTAGAGCAGAAAATGTGAATAGACTAGATAACGACCCTTTCGGCTGTATTATAATATTTTTTTGGATTTTGTATTGACAGAATAATTTTTGGCATTGGTTTTAATTTTGTAGTAAAACAAAATGCTAGAGACAATCTCAACGGTTACATTTTCTGAATCCGTTTGATTGGAGGTCATTAAAGTACTTATGTACTTACCTACCATACAGTGCATCCATATTCTATACGCCCATGTCCTTTACATTTTATTTTTCTTTCAGAAATGTTAATATGAATCGATGTATACAATTAGAAAATATATAGGTTTCAGTATATTTAATTTCTATCATAAAAAATAATTTTTTAATTAATTTCTATATATTTTTTAAATTTAATTTCTATACAATTATCACCTTTTAAATGTGGTCTCAACATAAATTTTATTTAAATTTCTATTTTGATTTTGTAAAGACAGGTTTTAAGTCTCTAGCTTGCATGGGGGGTTAAAAACATATTCTTTAGTAAAATGTTTCCAAGTAGAGATTAAATTAAATTAAATTTATGCAAAAACAAAAATCAATTAAAATATTTATAGATATTAAAAATATATTATAAAACTCTCAAACAAGCAAGCTCCCCTATAACAAAACATGCTTATATAGCAAAGTCAATGCACGAGCGCACTTAATAGCCATGCCGGCCCACTAAAAAAATACTACTATATGTATTACTAATCCTCATCATAATTAATCAACTTTTTTTCGAGGCTTTACATTATATATTTGGTAAAAAAAAGTACAAGATGTATACATTAAGATGATGCATTTGGTATATATTTAAGATTTAATTTACATTTGACGAATAATTGAGTTAGTAAGAATAAATTTGTCCAGAAAAAAAGTCAATACTAGTTAATTGGCAGTCAATATTTGAGTTAAATTTATATAATGCTATTGATTCTATCAAAAAAAAAAAAATACATTATGCTACATACTAGTTAAGTCAAGTTTGACTATACCCAAACCCGACCCTAACATTAGACTAAACCAATTACTTAAATTATAACTCGACCTTGAGCCAGATCATGGGCGGATCCATGATTAATTTTTTAATGTGGCTAAAACAATAATGTCAAAAAAAATGCTCAATGAAATTAAAGACTATACTCTTTCAAAATAACAATTTTGGAAGTTTTATTTGGGCAAAATTTATTAACTTGTGTCTATTTATAACTCTAACAATTGCTAATTGAGACAAAATAAATTGTCAACTTCCTCTAACACTTCATTTTTATAGACATTCTTCACATATAAAAAAAGATATAAAAAATTGAGAGAATTTTGGTGTGGCTATAGCCACACCTAAACATAAATTGCATCCGTCCGTGAACCCGAAATTATACAAGTTCTACAAGACAGAGGCGATAGAAGGACAAGATCTCGTTGATCCCAAAAGAAGTTACCTTAACTAAATCTATGTTCATGTCATCCGTTCTATTTTAACTAAAATCACAAGTTTTGAGTGAAATTTAAAATAAAAGCTCAAAATTTAAAGCTTTAAGCAATGAAACTTGCTACTTTAAGTTACATATATGAGTTTTTTTTTGTTCTACGTGTATGAGATTTATCACAACATAATGAGTTGTTTTACTAAAGAAAACATATAAACGAATTATGAATAGAATAAAGGTAAACATATTAATTAGTGGTTACCGAGAAGGTTAGTAATAGTAAGTTCATTTTGTTAATTAACCAGAAGAAGAAAATGTGTATACGTAAAAGTGAGAGAAAAATAGTTTTGAGTGTTTTGACAAATATTTGTGAATTCCCCTGTTATCATAAATGTAAAACGTAGAATATATTGAATTAAGAGTGATGAAAATAATATAACTAGAGTTAGAATTGGAAAAGGTAATTAATATTGCATTGAAAAGTTAAATGAGTTGATTATTTTTAGACAATTATCTTTGTGCAAATGACTCAGGTTATTTTGAAACGGAATGAGTAATTTAGCGTGTCTTTGAGCTAGTAATTCAGTGACTACTACTACTAGTATAATATGAGTAGTAATACAAAATAGTTTTGTCAATTAATCGGTTTGAGATGAGACGAGTGACATGTACCTGACCCTCCTTCTCTTGTGTCATGTTCCTATTATTTTTTTTGATACTTTCTTTTTTATCAGGTTAGACCCGATCCATTATTGTTTTTCTGAAGGCTCAACTTACCTAATTTTTTTTAGTAAAAGAAAAGATGAAACAATTCACATAGAACTTTGTGTTTGATTGTGTCATGATTCATTTTAAAAGATAAATGTTCGACAACATTGATAATGAATGAATTATTTAGCAATTTTAGATTAAGATACCATAAATGATAATTTTAAAGTATATATGTATTTTTTGTTGAAGTAATATGTAATTTTTTGAGTATAGCTAATTGAGGACAATATAACTTTTTGAATATATATTATTTTTATTTTATATATAATAATTTTTTTCAACAAATATCATGATAATTATTAATTAAAGTTTATAAGTTTGAACCGAGATCCAAGGTCAAACGAAGTAGTACTACTAGTAAACATGATGATTCACATTCACAATCACAATCATCAAGGTTTAATTGAATTTGTAAGCCTATGTTTCATGTCTAATTGAATTCGCCAGGTAGTGCAGCAACACCCGTAGGAAGGAAAGGCTAATGAAGCTAAGGTTAAGTTAACTTATCTGGCAGCATCTTGTGTGGCTGGCTAACATTTTGAAAGCCTTAAGATTTAAGAATGTGTGGGAAAACGAACCCCTAGCTCAGATTCCAATAACAATATTCTACTCCCTACATATAAAAATATTCCCCCTTCCTTACAAATCATACTCTGTCCATCTGTTACATTGAAATGAAATTTTTATCTGCTGTAATTTGACATTCATTTATTTACCGGTGTTGTTAACCAGTGATTTTGAACGATGGTTAAAGAATTTACAAATATAAATTTTGCTTGAAAATATAAGATATTAATTTTGATAAAGTAATAATCACACAATTTTTTTTATAAAAACTTATATGTTTTAGATGTTTAACCATTGCCTTTAGAGCATTGATTAATATTCTCCTTTATTTATTTACAACTTTCTAAATGTATATAATATTCTTGAAAAATCCTAAAGTAACACCCCATCATGGAGTATGCATAGGACTACGAGAAACTCTTGGGTGGACACAAGGATTTGGACCCTCTATTTGATCACACACACAAAAAAAGAAAAAAGTAGAAAAAATAACATTTAAATAATCATTAATTTTTAAATGATTATATCATGTCTATTTTTTTATGTGTGTGACCAAATAGAGGGTCCAAATTCTTATTCGGAGGAGGACTGGTATTTCTATCTGGCTAGAATCATCCCAGCTATAACTATTCATGTAAACCAAAGTTTACAACCTTTCATTCACTAAAGTTGAATGCCATTTCTTCTTTATCAACAGTGATTGTCTGGCAACTGGCCCGGATCTTAAGCTTTTGTAACCTTTGTCTTTTACCAGTATTAAATTCAAATATCATGTCATTTTGTTAGGAAATTACACTGAAATAAAAGATAAAATCATTAATCATTTTTAGACGATAAAATCAACCATCTTAATTGAAAAATATCAAACGCAGATTGTATATAAGTATCTTGATCATTAGAACACAATTTCTTATGTTTGACTACTTTGTTTGAAGCAACTTTGAGGGCTATCTGTCATAAGAAAAAACATCGGTTCTCAATCTCAAAAGCGGGGAAATTTTAGTATAGTCTTCACACACTTGTTCTTCTCACATCCACACGTACGCTAGAATAGATGCTGATCTAGGTGTCGGTATTCCCTTTTGTAGGTCAGTCAAAAAGTTCACATGCACTTCTTTTTTCATAAATACTATTATCCATGGTTTTAAAACTCGGCTCAAACCGGCCGGTCGGACCGGTCAAACCAGGAACCGGTGGGTAGACCGGTTCGAGCAGACCTTTGGATCGGCCATGCAGTTAGCTCGGCGAGAACTGGTAAAAACCGGTAAAACTCGGTAAAAACCGGTGACTCGGCCGAGTATTTGGTTGGACCGGTTTGATGCAAGAATATTATTTTAATTAAATTATGTTGTAAAAAGTAGTGTTGGTGGGAGTTAAACTTGTGACCCAACAATTAAAGAAAACTCTCCTGGCCATCGAAACACTATTAGTTTTTGTGTTCAATTTGCTTTTACTATGATTACAATAACACATGTTTGGCTAAAGATCACTACCTATATTTCCATATCATCGAAATGTTTATCATAAAGCAAATAACTTTCAATTTTTTTATGATAAAAATACCTCATAAAATAAACTTATATAATCTTTATCAAAATCATCTTTCAATTTTTTTTTTCTTTTCAAACTCATAAGCATATATAATTATTTAAAAAAAAAACATATATAATTATCAAGCTCAAATATTTCATTTAAAACTCATAATATCGTATGATAAAGAAAACTCTATTCTATATGTGTCATTATTTTAGTTTTTGGAGTGACTGAGTTACCAGTTCAATCCGATTTAATCTGATTAAATACCTATATATATATATATATATATATAATCTAAACATCGAGTTATCTAATCGAGTCATCCGGTTTGATTCGATTTAGTCATGCGGTTCAACCAGTGACTCAATGGTTCGACCATTGACTCAGTGACCCAATACCTTTGCCGAGTCGATGACCGAGCCGAGTTTTAAAACTATGCTATTATCTATCTAAATATATAAAAAAAATCCCTAACAAAGTCATGTATGTATTAGAAAAACGATCCAAATTTATCATAGGATATTTATTTTGTAGGTTAAAGAGAAGAAATCCAAGCTGGGAAGCAAAGGAGAAGTATAAGTTGTTGGAACAGGTCACCCACAGTTTGCTCAATACTTAATTAATTTATTGTGACCATTTCTTCATAAAGATAAAGTAGAAGAAAGAAAGTGACACATTTCTAGTAATTTCCAACCCAACCTGGGTTTATTTTAAATTAAATAGTAGTATATTATTTTTATTCTTCATTAATTAAAAATTAAAAGTCTTTTAAAATGAGTATTGTACGTTTTGATTTGGTCCATAAAAGCAAAGGAGCAAAACAGATAACATAAGAAAGCGCACTCACAAACAGAGCAAAAGAAAACACTTCATCATCATTTCAAGCCCAAAAAAACAAAGCAAAAGAGAAAAAGAAAGACAAAAATAAAAGAAGAAAGAGACTAAAAACAAAGAGAAAAATTCAAAGAAGAAGAACAAGGGTTTTCATTGAACAAGATGAGTGAACAACAAAGCAACAGTAACAACCAGTTGGTGGTACAAAATTCAGGGAGTTTAAGCTTTAGCAGTCACTTGTCAAAGGAAGATGAAGAGATGTCAAGGTCTGCTCTATCAACTTTTAGAGCTAAAGAAGAAGAAATTGAAAAGAAGAAGATGGAAGTTAGAGAGAAGGTTCAGTTTCAGTTGGGTCGTGTTGAAGAAGAAACTAAACGTCTTGCTACAATTCGTGAGGTTTATATTTTTTTATCTTGAAATTCATTTTCACTCAAACTTTGAAACCCTTTGTATTTTTGGAAGAAAAAAAAAAGATAAATTTTTGAAAAAAATAAATTGACCAAACATAAGTACAAAAATTTAAGGATTCAATACGAGGAAGTAGTTGTTGTGTTGGCATAAATTAAATCAAAATTTATTTATTTATATTTTTTTAATTGAACTATTTATTTATTTTTGCATTGGGTCTTTTTCTTGCATATTATTCTTAATAAATCAAGTTTTGCTGTAATAATTAGATTAATTGAGGCTTGTAGAACATGTAGAGCACTTGATTAAGCCCGATCTGTTGTTTTGTTCCAGAAACAGAGTGAATTTGCATTGAAAAATAATATAAAATTTGAAAACTCTTATAATTCTCCTTGTCAGAAAGAAGTATTAGTATATGAAACAAATAATTGATATTTGATATGTAATTGAATGTTATTTGAGGAATATCAGGAGCTTGAAGCCCTTGCAGATCCAATGAGGAAAGAAGTTTCACTTGTTAGAAAGAGAATTGATTCAGTAAACAAAGAATTAAAGCCACTTGGTCATACCTGCCAGAAGAAGGTGAGCTAGCTTATTTAAAATTCATAGAGAAACTGTTGATTAGTGTCACTATTAAAATTTGAAATTGAATTTTTGATACGTTACAGGAGAAAGAATACAAAGATGCCCTTGAAGCTTTCAATGAAAAGAATAGGGAAAAAGTACAGCTAATTACTAAATTAATGGAGGTTAGTCTCAAATTCCTAATCGTTTTTGTGAAAATTGATTTTAATTAAAAGTTCGTTGATTGTGAAATGATTTGTTTGAATATATTCACATAAAATGAGTTCAACAACAAATTATAGAATGAACTCTAAAGACAACATCAATTCAATCAAACCTTCTTTGGTTCCACTTTTGTAGGTGTCAAGATTGATTATAGAGTTGTAAAATTGATTTGACATGTTTGGTTTCTAAGTAGAGTAGAATTGATTTTAACTTCAAACTTGATTCTAACTTAAATATAACTTGTAGTTTTTTTTATTCTCGACTGCACTTAAATTTATTGTTCAAGTCACATGTACACAAATGTATTCAATCTTAGAGAATTAATTCACTCAAAAACAATTTTTATCACCGCATAACGAAACACATTACAAACGAGAATGGATTGACTCCATTTTTTTTCCTCATGTTTCTCAAGTGGACAATTTTCCTCCTCATGTCAAAATCAATTTTTATGTTTATAATCATTGTTAGCTGTATACCGAGAAACCAAACACATTGAATATACATAAATATCTTTAGGCTGATACATGTGGGGTTTTATGTTCTTAATTTTATTGATGTTGTTGTTACTAAATTATTAATTCCTCTTAAATTCTTGATGTGATTAGCTGGTGGGGGAAAGTGAAAGATTGAGGATGAAGAAGCTGGAGGAGCTGAGTAAGAACATAGATTCCATGCAAATGCAATGATTTAGCCAACTGCTAGTGAATCTGATTAGTCCTTGTGTGGTATATTAAAGATCATGACATAGTATATTATTTATATGTATGGGTGTCTTGTGCTTGTGTAATTTTGTGGCGTCGACCATGTAATTTGTTTTAACTAGCATTTGGTTTTATATGGGATATTTAGCTAATTTAGGAGGGTTATACCCTACAAACAGGTTTGTAACTAAAATACCTTGCATTTTGTTGTCATTTCTTTACCCTTTTCGATTCACTTTTTTCTGCTTTAATTTGTTCCTCATTTAATTTATTGATGTAATATAATTTGAATTTTGTTGCCACGAATTTCTTTATGGTTTCAATTATTATGTGTCAGTATTAATTGAGTGCAATATTATGCACTTCCTATGGAATTCTAAAGGGTCATGTTATCTTGTGCTTAAGTTAAGAAGTTTAAAGTGGAAATTAAAAATAAATTTTATATTAAAAGTATAATTTTTGCAACTTTTAATACATTAAATGCACAAGTTAGCATTTCCCTATTCTAAATGCAATGCTAGATGAATGTTTTTATATTGCTTAACGAATAACTGCAATTCTATTATTCTGTCTGTATGATTGCTCATGGGAAACTCATGATGTAATTTATGGTTCATAGTAGTATATTTTAACAGTCATTTACTCATTTATACTAGAAGGTTGTCATCCGTGATCTATGGTTTTCTTTGCCAACATTAGTTCATCGTTCTTTTAGTTAAACCATGGTCAGTTAACCACAAACGGCCTACGGTTGGTGAAAACATTGTTGCATCTAATCATGTCATTTTCATGAGTTATTTTGTGGTATATGCTAGTAGAAGCCAAGTATAGTGGATTATCGGTATAAGGTGAATATCACGCCGCTCTTGACAATTAGGATCCTGTCCTCTAAAAGAAAAAAGAAAAGTATATATGCCCTTGTACAGAGTTAGACTCTGTGTAAGATCTTGGTCGTTATTATTAAGATTTTTTTTTTTTTTTTTTTTTAGATTTATTGAATAAAGGGTTAATAGGTTTTTACCCTCTGTAATATAGGTCATTTTCGGTTTTTCCCCTATAAAATTATTTTTTTGATTTACCCTCATGTAAAATATTTTTGTTTTGATTTACCCCTCTAATAGCCAAACAAAAACCAATTTTATTTTTTTTTTCAAGAAATTTTCGTTTTTATTTGACCTATTAAGGGGGTAAATCAAAACAAAAATATTTTACAGGGGGCAAATCAAAAAAATAATTTTACAGGGGAAAAAATCGGAAATGACTTATATTACAGGGGGTAAAGACCTATTAACCCTAGAATAAATGATGCATTTAATCTATAATAATGACTGAATATATTATTTATTAATGAATTTAAAAAGTCGTTTAAAAAGTTGTTTTTTCTTTTAACATTTTCCTTTTGTTTATAGGGAAATGCTGCTAACAGGACGCTTGTTTAGAAATCTATATATATATATATTTTAAAATTGTGTATTCAACACATTGAAATTTTAAAATGAATATTTTTACATAAGATTTACAAATAATTTCCTCTTTTAAATCCTTAATAAGTGCCCTTAAGTACCTTTAGGGCACTTGTTAGCATAATCCTTGTTTATACTCCCTCCGTCCCTATATCTAAGCATCGTTTTGACTAAAAATTTATCTCTAAATATAAATCTTTTTTTTCCTTCAAATTACTAGATACATTTATTATTTTTTCCTAAACATACATCTAATTAGTACTACTAACTTGTCTTGAAATATGAAAAATTAAATTTAATACACATACATCATCCAGTCGCAATTATAAGTAAAAACCTACTTTTTAGATTCATTCAATAAATTATGTATGTGGTCTGACCACATACATAATTTATTGAATGAACCTAAAAAATAAATTTTTGCTTATAATAGTGATTGAATGGTGTACAAACTAATGACAATATGTAATATTAACATATAAAACAGACATATTAATTACGTTAACAACTTTTTTTAAGAAATATAAAAAATACAAAAGTGCTTATATACACTAGGAATAATAGTGATGTGATGATGTACTCTACAAACACTACTCTTGTAGCATGATCATGGAGCAAATAATTTGTATCGGTAAATACAGGAAATTGGTAAAATCAAAATACTATAACCAAGTTATTGTGTTTTTCCACAAACGAAGGAAGCCACGCGCGCTGAACTTGGCGTGGAGGAGTAGTATCAACCTCATTTGTTGTGTTGTGTTGTGCCGTAAAAAAGCATCCAAAGTGAAAAACGTGAGTATTGGTAGGAAGAATTCGTATGAATCAACTTTCTTTCCGTTTTCAGCTGTTACAACAGTGACAGTGTCTTTTGATTACGGTAAACTATGGCTTATTTTAATCAACAACAACTTTTGACAGAGGTTGTTAGTAAGCAGCAATAAGACAAAGTAATGTCTTAGCCAAAAGAAGACACTGAGAAACCGAGAGGATGACAATTGACTTTTGTTTTCAAACAAAAAATAAAATGAAAAGAGTTGTCATGTAACTCTTTAAATTTTCAAATTAAAAAATCATTCATTCAAAAATCAAATGCTTCAATTTACAATGTAATATATGATAATATGATAGGAGAAGATTCATTTGTTACTATTTAATGTGTGAAATTACATCAAAGATACTTATTTATAGTAAAGTATCAAAGGACTAAAAGCTAGCTTGCTTTACAAGTAAGCAATGCAAACAACTCAAGTAATAAGTTCTAATACCTAACCGTCCCTCCCTTAAAATGTGCATTACCAAAAACAGTTTACAAGAGAATACATCAATCTAATCCATCAACTACTCCAAGCTTTGTCCTCAACATTACCAAAAACCTATGATTCCATCTTTAGTCAAGTCTCTTAGAAAAGTGAAATCTCATATGTGCTTGCATCTTCCCTGCATAACATGATTTTTAGACAGTTTTATGAAAAGTACTATTTTATTTTAATATGAGTCTTGCTAACCAGTGCCCTAAGGGCAATGGTTAAGATATCCAGAAATATAAGTTTTGTTTTGAAAATGTAAGACATTACATTTGACCAAGTAATGATTATACTCCCTTCGTCCCGTATTAGATGACCTAGTTGACAATGTGTAATATTGACTTGACATACTTTGACCATATTTTTCTACTAATACACAAAGATAAATAATATCATATACGATGGTGTTGGCTTCATCTCGATGAATATTTTCAAAATATTAAATTTTCATAATTTTTTCTAATATATAATTAAAGATAAAAAATATGCATTGATGTGTGTGACTGAATCAACTGTATCACTTAATATGAGACGGAGGAAGTAGAACTTTTATTAAAAACTTATTTGTTTTAATTGCTTAACCAATGTCTTTGTGACACTAGTTGACATTCTCCTTTTAATATACAGTAGCCTTTTTAATATGATATAGTAGTTATTTTATAAAAAGTGCACTTCCATAAATGGGACAACAAAGTAGCAAAAGTCTTGAAATTGCATGGGATATAAAAACCACAGTGAGTGAAGGTTTCATACATAGTCAAAATTATTTCAAAATCAAATAGTCAAAATTAGCATTGTGAAATAATTTTGAAAAGTATCATTTTTAAGAAATGATTTAGAGAGTCTTGAACAGTAGAAAAAGTGACGGTAGAAATATGAATATGAGTGACGGTAGAAAAAGTGAACCATGAGTAAGCATAAGTTGAGAGTTTTTTTGGAAAGGGTAAAGGAGATTTTTGAAAGGACACACAACGTAGATTGTTTAGATACACACATAGACAACACTTCTACATCCTTTATTATAAAAGCTAGACTTGCCATGCTGAC
>Ga0315915_1007836_pt1 | contig 12651 bp, 7 predicted proteins | sample MpolbnodulesMG_FD_207738 | JGI IMG/M metagenome (GOLD analysis project Ga0315915, IMG submission 207738) | Medicago polymorpha root nodule microbial communities from Los Angeles, California, United States - branched nodules | ecosystem: Host-associated > Plants > Roots > Nodule | place: USA... | reverse complement strand
TAACTCTTTTATGTTCAAATTGCATCCATGTTATGTCCGTTTATTATATTCGACATTTATATATTCATATTATGTTCAAAAAATGTCAAAAATACTTCAAAATTATATCTATTAAGGACGAAAAACAAAATAAAAAATTTTGTGATGATGAAAACATTCAGTTTAATTTTATAGGGACTAAAATCAAAATTCGTAATATTTATAGGAACGAAAAACTTATTTAACCCATATTTCTTTGATATTTTGAAAATTATTCCGCTGCGACGTTTAAAATTTAGATGAAGTATTTTTGAATTGAAGAAGATGTGTGACACTCTTGTATGATTTATTATTGTTTGTATTTTATTTTAGAAAAATACATTTTGGGGTTTTAGGGCGTTACAAAAAGCCCTATAATTTTATTTTTTTTTACATGAAAATAATGTCTTGGCAAAAGTAAAAGCTCTATATATACTATCAAAGTAAAAGTCATATTCGTTGCCATTACTATTTATTTCTTAGAACAACAAAAAAAACTAATGAGAAAAATATAGCAAAAAGTATAAATTAAGGTCATGAGAATCTAAATTGTATAGGTTGGCTTTACTATTCTTTTCTTACAAGTTGGCTCATAAAAATAAAAGGCATATCTATAATCTTAACAACAAATAACTCATATTGTTCAATACTCTTCATCTCTATTTTTTATGTTTTCTATTTTACTATTTTTTTATTGTCCAGTGCAAATTGGCATATGGCAAAACCCTAAAAATGTGGAATTAAAAAAAAAACAATAAACATAGGATTTCAATATGTTTTTCTCTAAAAAGTCTACTAACTTACAAATCACTTTTTAATTTAAATTTATTATACTTTCTTTTTTCGGGATTCATCCCGTTTTAAGTACCACTACCAAATTCTCTATATTACATGAAGTATTGTTTTCATCATTAGAAAATCCAACACACTATGATCTTTTCTTTCTTCACCTATTTCTTTATGAACATCTATAGTAGTGTGGTTGAAATAATTACATCGATTTAGTGCATTATCATCTGTTCAGTATTAGTTACGAAAATTCTCATTAGCATGATTAAAACTTTGTAATGTTAGGTTGGAAATGCCAAGTAGCTCTTGTGAGCAGATAGAAAATACCAAATACAACCAATATCGGAATATGAAAGAGATTACTAGGCTCAAGGTTATTACCAGGGAGTTAATTGGAAATGAAGAACTTTCATTTGTAACCAACCTAACAAGCACCATAAGAAAAGAGATTAAGTTGTAAGATTGATCCCTAAGTCCAAGCATCAGAAGAAATGCTTGATAGAAAGCCTTTTCTGCCCGTAATGATTGAAGATTGTAATAATATATTATATCTTACTTATCTTCCTTACGTATCTATAACTTTCTTTATTTTAAATTTTAAGGTTCTTTTTTGTTTATTTTGGATGTTTACATGTTGTTGCTGCATTATGTAATAGTTGAAATTGTTGTCAAAATTCCGACTTAAATCCTAAAATTTAGGATTTTGCGATTTTGTTCACCTTCAACGACCTAAATCCATAATAGAATCGTAAAATAGGCAAAATTCATCGATTTTGATTGCGATTTTACGATTTCTTATAAATTAAGTCATTTATGACTATATACCATTTATAACATATATTTAGTATTATTATTTTTTGGTAAAATCCATCGATTTTGATTGCGATTTTACAATTTCTTATATCGATTCTACAAAAGTCCTTGAGTAAACTTCGTCGATTTTATGAGTCTCGATTTTACTATTCCCTTTCGACCTGAAATAAAGTCCCGATTTTGACAACCTTGGTTGAAAGAATAATGCCAAACGGAATGGAAAAAATCCTAACATGAAAACCCAACATAAGATTTGGCTAAGGGGAACATATTGGATTTTGCTTAACTTATTGGATTTTGGTTTCCCATGTATATATTTCCTTCGAATGATTGTTGTATTACACATGGTATAACCTCCATACATTCTTTAAACATATTCAAACCACTGCCTTTTTCCCTTTATGCTTTTAGAAATATTGCTTCTTCTAGCTCCCTATATCAAAACTAGATCCTTCATTGATAACATACAAACCAAAACATTAAATAAAACAAAACCAAGATGGATTGAAACAAGCACCATTCAATAAATCAATCCTTACTTATTAAGGAGAAATTGATTGTTGAAGAATTATACATCATGCTTGATAAAGGGTTGTTAATCCGAGAAAATTCCATGATGGACATGATTGCTTGAATGTTGCGTTTAGGAATTTATTTATCATCACGGATTTTTATTCTATTTTAGTTGTTCACAGCGTACACAAGTTATCCTAATTAGTAATTACATTATTTTCCTTTTTCAAAAAAGTAATTACATTATTTTCACCACTAGACTAATTATCAACTTGTCCGATCACATATATTGTGGATATACCACATCCTAGATCTATTTATCATAAAATGATTTTCTTTATTTGATCACTCTCTTTGGGTCTAAATATTTAATCGACAAAAGTTTCAAATGCTCTTCTATATGTTCAGAAACTTGTACTTTCAAAACCAAAACATTGATTTAAGACTTTGGATTTTAATCTATGGTCCTTCATACTTGAACATACATTAACATATCCAATTATTCTTTTTATACTTTGTTATCATCCAAACTTCATAAACATTGTAAAAAACTCATTTTAATTCAACAGTTTGTATGCGCATTAGTTTTCGATTTTGTTTGCGGTATTAGATTTTGAATGTTTAAGTTTATTTCAATCTTACATGTTGTTGTTGTTTGAAAATTTATGAGTATGATGATATTAGGTGCTGTTAATGGCAGTGGTTTAATGATGATGATGAGAAGTTTTCATGTTGAATCTATGCTTTTTTTTTGTTTTTTGTTTTTCTGAGTTTTTTATGAAGATTAGTTTGAAGATGACAAAGAAATGGGAGGAAGAAGATGAAGAAAAGAAAAAATATTTATTTTTCGTGGTACACTACAAGATGATCTGCACGATCCAACGATCCTCTCTTTAAATAAAAGATCAAAAAGTTTAAATTAAAACATTTCATAAGGTATATTGTGGATTATCTACAATGTTCACGCATGGACATTTAAGATTAAAAACTGACGGAAGAGATCAAAATCAATAATGACAAAAAAATTTAAGAAATCACTTTAAAATGTTTTTTAGTTATGAGATCATTTTACAACAATCAATTATATTAAGAGACTGACCGATCAATTAAGAGTTTTTCTTTCACTTTGCATACGAACAAAATAAACTATCATATCATTTTCATTCCTTCTATTTTCATTCATTGGTATTATTTTCTTCCAACTTCCTCCTTTACTTTACCCTGTCTTCTTCAACTAAAATGACCTTGAAAAGTGTTTTTACTTTATATTTTAGAAAATATAATGTTTGTAATTGCATTTGTTTTCTTATGCTGAAAATAGAAAGAGAATAAAATGGATTACTTGTCCATGTTTTACATTACTTTTCAAAAACATAAATAACGTTGCTTGTAGATCTTGCTACTGCATCTTTTATTCTGCGCATTATTTTTACTACTTTTTTCTCAGGTTCCAATCATTAGCCATCGTTTTTTTTTTTTTTTATAAATCATTCTCCATCACAATAAGCCTGTTACTATTAAAGGCCGGTCGATTTAATCAAATAAGCCTGTTACTATTAAGGAAATTTTACCCTTTACCTATACATTTATGTCAATTGCTTTTTGACTTTCAATACTTCCTAAAACCACAAGTAAAATACTAAAATACCTTCCGTGGTAGTTAACTACTGCTGGCTTATAACTAAAAAACACGCCGGCAATTAACTGTCGCTTAATTTTTTGGTCATTTACTTGTGTTACTAAGACACAATGAATGTCAAAAAAACAATCTTCTACGTTCATTTGTACCTTCACCTTTACAAGTTACTAATATTTTCAATTTTTTCCATTTTATAACACATTTATTTTTTCACCTCATTTTTATAATACATCTTTTTATTTGTACAAGATATATAATACACTATTTTTTTGGTCATAAGTACATCTTACTACCATGTTTTAGGGTAAAAGCAAATATGTATAATAATACGGAAAAAACGTAAAAATAATATTCAAAAATAAAATAATATTAAAAGGAAAAGGGGCTTGAATGGAAGTACTCTCTCTGTTTTTAAATATAAGCAAAATTAATCTTTTAGGTTCATTCAGTTAATGATGTATATGGTTCTTAATATGAACCACATATCTTAATTGAATGAATCTAAAAAATAAATTTTGTTTATATTTAAAAACGGAGGAAATAACTCAAGATTTGTGTCGTCGACGTCTATAGTTTTGTTGAAAGAATTCTAGGGAATGAGAAAAGCAGACATTCATGGGAAACCACCAAAACCAGCTTTCTTCCACTTCTAAGAGAAAACGTGTAGTATAAGAACGACATTGAATCGTGAAAACTGAAAATGCACAACCGAACACTTTAATTTTGCAACTTTATTAAATGAAGTCGTAACTTTTAAACTACAAACTACTTTGGCAAAATTACACATTTAGTTATTTAACTTAATTTTAAGTAATATTTTTGTTTTTTATCTTTTTTTTGTCACGATTTAGTCATTTATGTTATAAAATAACAACATAGTTATCCTTTTCTATAAAAAAATAATCAAAAACTCCAAAAAAAAAAATCATCAAACACATAGACAAACGCATAGTAATCCTGTTTTTACTGGGTTTGGGTGTGAGTTTCGGTTTTCCTCGATTTCAAAACACATAAGAGGGATATAGGTGCCCACCCCAAACTCACGTTCAAAACCGTCCTAAATGTAGAAAATCAATTTCTACCCCATTCTATATAAATAGAAATTCAAATCCTAAATCATTTCACTTATCCGGTCGCTCTTTCTTCTCCTTCCACATATCACACCTCCCTTCTTCATCACCATAGCCATCAATCATCGTCATCTCTTTGATAGACAATGTATTACAATATTGTGCCCGTAGGTGAAAAATACTTCTATTTTTATTTAAAAAAATCATGCATTGAGGGATGGAGATGATACGGGGATACCTAAATCCGTTGGGGACAGGGATGAGTTTCGATTTATTATCCCCGTTGAGTACGACTAAAGTAACATATAGGTATATAAGAGTAGGATGTGAGACAAAGAAGGTAAAATCCGTCACCGCTCTGCCCTATTGCCATGCCTACTTTGTTTTCATCTTATTTATTTCTCTTTTAATTTATGTGTGCCCAAAAATAATTTTGATTGAGGTTATGCTTATTTATGACTTGTCCCTTTTGCAGACCAAACATGCATTTATATATATTAAAAAATAATAAAAAAAACTCCATTCTAACTAATGTCACTTATGATTTGTTATTTTAATATTTTAATTAATTAACATGTCTTCCAAAATTTCTACTATATTTCTAGTCCCTTGGAATTAATCAAAAAGGAGCATAAAAAGGAGTGTTCACTTCACACTTCACTCTTCACCGTTCATCCTTCAACCTTTTCTCCACTAAACCAAATCCTTGTTCTTCAAGCAACAAATGGAACTTCCCATCTTACTTCCTTTCCTCTCCCTCTCTCCTTTATAACAATCAATCCTCTTCTTTTCTCTCTTCATATTCCTCTCTCTAAAAAACAACTCCACTACACTACTCATCTCACATCACTCTCCAACCTTTTCAACTTTCACAAACAAACATGCTTAATTTTCACCTCAAAACCTCTTACTTTACTTCCCTCACAACTATAACTCCTTTCCTCTTTCTTCTATTCATAAACCATGTTGAATCACAAGCTTCCATGGAACCTGTTCCTACTGATATCTCTCATCATAGATGGAATCCTTCCTTTGCAATCACAGCTGGTGCTGTACTTTGTCTACTTTTTTTCTTAGGAATTGTATTTTTCTACATCCGAAACTGCGTTGAATCGCGCATTGTCGTCACAAGAACCAACCCAACGGATTGTCCATGTTCATGTTCACAAGGTATAAACAAAGAACTCCTAAACACTTTCCCTATCCTTTTTTACTCAACAATCAAAGAGGTTAAAACAGATAAAGGACCATTGGAATGTGCAGTTTGTTTAACAGATTTTAAAGAACAAGACACCTTAAGATTACTACCTAAATGCAACCATGTTTTTCATCCTCAATGCATTGATTCATGGTTAGCTTCTCATATCACTTGTCCCGTTTGTCGCGCAAATCTTAACCAAGATTCTTGTCAAGTTGCAATGACCATCCCAGCCAATTTCAACAACAATGACCAAACATGTGAAGAAAATTCCGAAACCGTGCCCGAAATCACTCTCAATAATACTTCCAATGACCAAAACCAAAACCCAAACCAAATCAACTCTGATGCGAACAAAGGCGAAAGTATCAATTATGATGATGGGCATCCATCAAAATTGAAACTTTTGAGATCAAATTCAACAGGTCATTCATTGGTTGAACAAGTGAAGTGTGTAGATAGATACACACTGATGTTACCAGAGGATGTTAGAAGGTACATTTTGGTTAACCATAGAAAAAGTTTTCAGCTTTCTATGAGTAGTAACATGGTTAAAGGGTTATGTTGGAGTGATAATGAAGGAATCAATGGTGAAACAAAAGTAGAGAAATGGGTTTTGTGTGCTAAACATGGTTGAGGAATTTCATCAAACAGTTTCTATGCACTATCTTTGCACCTTCTGTAAACATCAGTTACTACAGAAAAAGCTTCTTGAAATGAAGAATGATGATGTTTAGGTTGATTCAATAAATGGGTCATTGTTGAATTTTGATGGGTTATGGAAAATTATGGAGTATGAATGATGAAGCAGAGAAGATTGAGTTAACTCGTTTGCCTTTACTTTGTGATGTATGAAAATTGTTTGCTTGTGAGATGAGTTAACTCGTTATTTACATTTAGTAAATTTTTAGGAGTATGAGAGTGTAGAAAGCAAGTGCCTTTTCTAAGATTTCTTGCAGTTCTTTACTTTATTTTTTATATGATTATTTTATATTAATTTATTGATTGATTAATAAGACACCCAATACTAATTATAAGAGATATTTTTTCTAATCATCCTATATAGTAAAATCTCATAAGTCCTAGTTCAACTGACAAAAATACCAAAATTGTTAGGCCGGACGTCATGATCGGGATTCGAACCTCGTTAGCTCCAATTTGTGTGTATGAGTTTATGATAACTTTGTCATCTCATTTATCTAAAAAAAAAAAAACCTCATATTGGGGGTTTAAGGTTTGAGTTTAATTTAAATTTTTACAAATCATAATAAAAATACATGTGTGATTTAGAAGTATTATGATTAGAATAATTACCTTATGGAATTACTAATAAAGTATTTTAAATGATAAAACAAATGTCATTATTTTATCATTTAAAGTTATTATATTTGTCAAAGAATTTCCATTTTAAAATTATTAAATTTGTCAAAAAAAGTAATAATTTCCATCGATTGACAAATGTAAAAGAAAAAAAATTATATTGTAAATTAAATACTTAATTTTTTTTTATTAGAATTTATAAAACGGATGTGTAATCTTGACCGTCCTATCTTATATCAACGATTGTGATTAAACACAGCGTTCAATTTGATCCAATGGTTAAGATCATAAAACTTATGTGTAATCTTGACCGTCTGATCTCATATCAACGTCTGATCTCATATCAACAACTATGATTGAACACAACGTGAAACTGTGTGCTTTTTTTATAGAACCAAATCAAGATCCCAAGCTTTGGAATGCGAAATTTGCAATTCAATATCGGATTCAAACACCTACTTAATAGTTTTTTCGTGGACTCTTAGAATTGGATCATGCTAATAAGTGTGTTCTAGAAGTGTTATTTAAAGAATTTATTATAAGAAATTTTATCGTGAAAATATAAGTCATCTTATTATAAGAATTGGATCATGCTAAATTAAACACGTGTAAAACTTATAAATACATAATTTTTTTTTGCAAAAGTTGTCACTTTTAATTGTTTAAATAATGCTCTAACAAAATTTTTGATCTTTTTTCTTCATGATTTTATTTTTAGTTCTTGTTTTTAAACTTCTTTTATTTATTTAATTTTGATATTACCATTCGATTCTTAAATGAAGAGGGTCAAATAATTCAGATGAGTTCGTCCAAAGATAAATAAATTTGATCAATAATTATATCAGTCTTAATCAAACTCACATTCTCCATAATTCACTTTTTATAAAGCTTGTTAACCATTTGAATTCAATCATTTAGTATCGTTTGGTTTTTAAACTTCTTTTATACAACACAGAATATTGAACTTTCAACCGAGATCAAGAGCTTCTGTTGCCACTAACTTTAATTTATTATAACTTTTTTAGAATTGGTTTTTCTTTTTGTTTCATTATATTCCATAGCTTTTGTTTTTATGAATTATAGGGCAAAAAGCCCAATCATGAGTACTTTAAATCATTAAGCTTACGTCAAAACTCAACAACCAATATTTCAAAGTCATTTAATTATGATTCAACATATAGTAAAAAAAAAAAATAGATGGAAGCAAAACAAAATATAAATATAATTTATTTTTAGATGATTTCATGAAAAAAGAAAAATACATATTAATTCAACGTGATGTCGTACTTTTTTTTTATTTAAAAAAACACGTGATGTCGTACCTATAGTATTTTTTTTTTTGACAAAAATAAAACTATATTCATTCATTCAAATCGATAGATTACATCAGATACAAACATCGCTAAAAACGTAAAGGATGAATCTGCAAACAAACTCGCAGCACCCAAGTTAATAGCATAAAACTGCAAAATGCCTACAAATAATATGATAAAACCCAAGTCACCGAAATTCACATGCTTCCGGGTCTTCAACGTTGATGCCCAAATCATTGGTTGAATTTGTAATTGACTGATGCCAATCTTTCAATAGGAAATAAACGAACACCGCGATAAGACGCGAAATCAAACGTCGCACAAGACGACGAACAACACAACATCGCACTTAGATGACGAAATCACAAAAAAAAAAAAAAAACACAATAGAAAAAACTTGATATATGTGAAAACCACTTATTTATATAGAAAGAAAAAGGAAAAAAGACATCGAGGGTTGATTCTAGGTCAAAAAATGACCTAAAACCACCCTTCTCGATGAACGAAGGAGAAAGAAAATTTAGAGAGAAGTTGGAGTTTCTCTCACTAGAAAACTAGAAAAACACTCACACCTAGTATTTTTTGGTAGTGAGTCGTACCTATAGTATAAGCAAAGTAAAAGTATTAAATAAAATAAAAAAACTATTTATCACATTTCAATTCATTCTTTCTTATTTTATGTAATTTAAATAATACCTTTTATAACTTAATTTTATTTGATCATATCCAATAATTCAAAAGCAATCAAAAGGTATAGTGTCTTTCATTATCACAGAGAAAAGAACCCAATTGATCAATAAATAATGCTTTGCTTTGAGTGGCACACAGTTTTGGGATAAGATTGAATTTAGTTTTTGAATGATTTCAGAAGACATTATAATGTTCAAAAGATAAATTGCCCAACATTGACATATACATGATTTTTTTCTTTCTTTCTATAAGATTGACTTTAGTCTTTGAATATGTCATAAAGTTAAGATCAATGTTGCGAAAGTACGGGAAAATCTGGAGCTACTATACAATAAAGTATAAGAAGGAGATACTATATCTATATTTTGAATTTTTTTTTATAAGGCATTTCCCAACTAAGTTGATATACTGCTATAATCTTTTGTCAAATGCTCATAAATATTATTAAAAAAGGGAAAAAAAATTACATAAAAACTGGAGGGGCATAAACTTAACCCAGTAATACCGCACGAGTGTAGGTCGACCTAAATGAGTGATACAAAGATTAAAACAACACACAGGTTTATACGTTTATCAGCCTCTAATTAATCCTAAAACTAATTAAAGGTCTTCGATGAGGTGATTGAACGACCGGTCAACGTTGAGACGGCTCATGTACCATCAACTCCCTGCAACAATGGCAGCAAGCTAAACGACCCTTTCGAACCTCTCAATCCAAATCAATCAAAAATGAATGGCGAATCTTAAGCTGGCGTATGAATTGTTTGCCAACACAGAGGCAATTCAAGAACCATCAACTCCCTGCAAAAATAGCAACTAGCTCTATATGTCTCTTTCAAGACAATGAATCCAACATCAGACAGATATAATGATAAGGATTTCAAATCAATCTGAAATCAATCACAAAAATCGTATCGATACGGATATTATGGTGACAACAGTTCGGAGGAGGCAAACCTTAACCTTGACACCTGTAGATCTCAACAGATCTGGACAATGACCAGAGACTCAAAACATTGAATGCCCACCACGAATCGATGACACGCTTGATAAGAAAACGATAGGACGACCGCTGCCACAGACAACGTTGTAGCAACAATCAACCCATATCACAACGGCAGGCAAAAAACCCACCTCTAAAGCTCAGAAACCATGAACTAAACGAGAAAGAAGGTCATTATCAAAACAAGCAGAACGACGGCGGCGTGGGAAACTTATTCTGACGACGACGATGATTTCAAATCTTCCCATTTGGACATTACCGGACATGGACAAGGACACCGGTGGTGCGGAGGGTGAAGCTCGTCGCACCACCATCCTTAAGGATTACATAAGAGAAGATTGGATTTGAATTTGGATGGGGTAGGAGCGGCGACAAAGGAAAAGGGTTAAGATTGGAGAGATGACAGTGGAAACGGGTTCAATATTTTGAATATTAAGACATTGAAAAAAATTGTGAAAAAAAAGACATTAACACCAATCTTACCACTGTTTAATTTTTTTTTATATAAATAACGATTTTTATTTTGAAGAGGCTAAAGTGAAATATATTACCAAATCAAAATGTCATTTCAAGTACAAGGTGTAACAAGGAAGAAACAACAGTGTCGAGACAAGATTTACAAGATAGAAACTAAAAATGAGCAATAAAAACAAGAAAAAAAAATAACTATTAGCCTATGCCCAACATGGTAAAAGGACTAAGAAACCAACCATGATTATTGAAGGGAAGAAAAGTAAATTTCTCCTTCAACCACATGAATGTGAGTGACTTAATCTTATCAACCACTTGCACAATCGAGCATTCTTCGTCATTGAATAACCTGATATTTCTTTCTTTCAAAATTTCCCACACGGTTGCAAACCAAATAACTTGCAATATTGATCGCTGCACCTTAGAACCACCCCCGCCATAGCTAAATTGATTAAAATGGTCTGCTACATAAAAAGGGATAACCGAAGAAATGCCCAGCCACCGATAAATTAGGTGCCAAACGGACCCAAAATTATTACAATGTAAGAATAAATGAGCAGAAGTTTCCACATAACTGCACCCTCCAACAAACATTCGGGAATCATTACCAATAACTCCACGACGAAGAAGGTTATCCTTTGTAGGCAGCCTATCTCAAAACAGACGCCAAGCACACAACACAACCTTCATCGGGGCATCCATATGCCAAAGAGATGACATAACCACCGTAGAAGCAATATGAGGTTGTAAAGTCATGAAGTTATAAGCACTACGAACAACAAATGCATGAGATGATTCCAAATTTCATAGCCATCTATCATCTTTCTCAACCTGCAAAGTCACATTTTGAAGTAATTACCTGAGTCCCCCCACCAACTCCCCTTCCCACACAAACAACCCCCGCCTCTATCTCCACGCCTCACCATCATCCCCCACCCTAATTGACACATATCAAACACGGACTCCCCCTTAGACCTCGACAAATCAAATAATCTACTAAACCTGACTCTAAACGACACACCACCAACCCACTAATCTGACCAAAAAAGGGTATGTTTCCCGTTTCCAACAGATCAACTAGCATGATCTCTAAACCACTCTTCCCTACACAAGGTAGCAATGTAACGCCACCATAACGCCCCGACATCACCCTAAACCACAAACTCCCCCTATCCACCAACAACCGCCAACACCACTTTCCTAATATAAATAACGATTTTTATATAAATAACACCAATTTTACCACTGTTTAATTTTTTTTTTTTTTATATAAATAACGATTTTTTTTTGAAGAGGCTAAAGTGAAATATATTACCAAATCAAAATGTCCTTTCAAGTACAAGGTGTACCAAGGAAGAAACAACAATGTCGAGACAATATTTATAAGATAGAAACTGAAAATTGTTGGAACAAAGGGTGTTCCTCAAAGTCACCTCTTGAGTTTTGATAATAATAAGGTATTAAAAATCATCAATTGGATATGCTAAACAATTTGTTCAAGTGTACAGGATCCATAATCAAAGTACTATTCATAAAGATTCTGATTAAACAAGTTCAAGAGCAAAGGAATTTTATTTGAAGCTTAGAGCGTCTGGAAGAATGCATCTGAAGAAATGCGTCTGAAGAAGTGCATCTGAAGAAACAAGTCTGAAGAAGAGCTCCGGAAGACACGTCATCAGAAGCAAGCTCATCAGAAGCAATGGTCATCAGAAGCATCTCGCCAGAAGCTACTTCACCAGAGTTGACAAAGTACAATGTACGAAGTGTACAACCACGAACTCTGCAACCACCATCTCTGCAACTTTGTCTCTACA
>Ga0315915_1007835_pt1 | contig 12651 bp, 9 predicted proteins | sample MpolbnodulesMG_FD_207738 | JGI IMG/M metagenome (GOLD analysis project Ga0315915, IMG submission 207738) | Medicago polymorpha root nodule microbial communities from Los Angeles, California, United States - branched nodules | ecosystem: Host-associated > Plants > Roots > Nodule | place: USA... | reverse complement strand
TCTTAAATTAAATCTTAAAATAATATAACAGAAACAAAAGAAATCTACTAGAATACTAACTTGGTGTTGCCAAAGAAAATGCACTCAAAATTCATCAAGTATGGATTTGGGAATCAAGACCAGGAGCGGACAAACTTAAATTTGATATATTCAAGTAAAATGACAGAGCAACACTCCCTTTGTCTATTTGTTGAGAGAAAAACCACTTTCTCCTGTCCTATTCTAATGGATTTTTTGGGTCGAAAACACAAAGAACTACTCTTTATTATTCATAATTGTTAGAAATGGTGTACCTAAAAAATTAATCATTAGAAATGAAGCACAAGGGCGACTCGGGTCCATCCTTGGCAAGCACTCCCATATAAAAGATTTAAGAATAGAACAGAAACTTGAAAAACAAAGGAAACTTGAAAGCATCAAATATTGAAAAGGAATTTACAAATGACTAAGCACGTTCTAACCAAATATATGCTAAAAAGGGAGACATGTGGCTGCGCTAAATCAAGCCAATAAGCCAACATTCTTCATTTTCCCCACCATTCAAATGGGAAGTGCTTTTTGTGTCCTCTCAGTAATTACAAGTTACAACTAGCCATCAGAAAAAGATCCTCTTTCTCAGTAAAATACTTCACAAACACATCATGATTTTATTTATGAACTATGAAGTGGCTCTCACCATAGAATAGATTATGGAATCTCTTCGAAGGTAATTTGGACATATGTGGAGAAACTCCATAAAAACAGCGGTAAAGAGGGTTGACTAGATGAATGAAAGTCCAATACTTAGAGGTAGAAGAATCGGGAGCGGACCCACGTGTAAGTGAGGATGAGCAACTGCACATACCACAATATTTTTTTCATTTTGAGCACCCTGGAGTTTTTGTTTTGCACCTCAGATGCAAGAGACCCAAACCACTCTAAATTCCTAAGATTCACATTACACTCTTCTCTTTAAACTTCTAAACTCACTCAAATTCTCTGACGGTACAAGCCTTCCAAAGTGCCACCACCGCATGACTGCCCTTCTCTTCTCCAAGTGGTGCGTCACAAGACCCTCTCCGCCGTTCTCTCTCACGCAGTCACGCGAAACTGCAAACCCCTCTGGTACGACCCTCCTCAGGTCATGCCGCACAATCCAAGCCGCCAACCAACAGTTACCAACCCCAGCAACTGACACAAAATAACTCAACACTGTTTCACTTTGCTTATGATAAGCATTACATAATGTTCTTAAAGCAAACTATGTATCTGCAGTTATCAAACATACTCACTCTCTGTGATGTTCCAAATATTTGGCACATTCCTTTGCTGTTACGAGCAAGTAACTCTGATATTTCTAATATCTTTCTGCCTAGATAGTTGAATTGCGTTATTTTTCTGTTATGTTATGTGATTCATATATTAACCAGAAGTTTTTCTTTTGATATTGTCTGGTTGCGAAAAGGACCAGAAGGCACATGAGTCAATCCTGAAAACATTCAACCTTCAAGGGTTTGTTTGACAAAATCATTCTTGTTTTGGTGTAACCTTAACCCCTACCCCCCAGAAAGAATCCTTATCATGTTGTGTAATTGCGTTAGCTTTCTGAGAATTTATCGATAGTTGCGGAAGGTTACGTTTATATGGTTTTGAAGCTTATATAGCAGCTGGTGCTAAAGAAATAGCTATTTCTAGATCAACTTCTGAATCAAACATTAATTGTAGTGTTGAAGAGAGTCTTGCTCATTATAAAGAGTTGCTTGTGCTGCTAAAGAACTCTCTACTCTACTCCAAAAAAATAATAAAAGGAACTCTCTACTCTTTTAAGTTGTAAGGGGGTATGTCTTGTTTTTCTTTTGAATTATTCTTAAGATTCCGTCATATTACGATCTACTGCCTCCAGTCTCAAATATAAACAAAAATTTGTAAAAGAAAGTTGATGTATGCCAAATTTTTGACCAAATACATCAAATTTCTTTCACCAATTTTTGCTTTAGTAAGATCCTATATGTTCTATTCTAGATTATCTATATTTCAGCAGTATGCGCGTGCTTGTGAAGCACGGACTCAGACACAGCTAATTAAAAAACATAGGACACGGGCACTGCTACATATATTAATAAAATAAAGCAATTTATGAGCACAGTTTATAAAGAGTAAAATGAGAAGCAAAATTTATGTTTATTTAAACTCAGTACTTTCAATCAACCAAAAGAAGACATAAATCAAGCAAAACAAACCGAGTACTTTCATTTACGAAAAAATATTCTAAAACAAAATGATCAAATCATATCCTAGTCACTCCACATTGAGAAAATCAGCCTCTAAGCCTGGCTCATCTAAAGACAAGTCAACAACTACAAGAAATCCACTATCAGTCAAACTCATCTCCAGCGGCATCCCACATTTTAGTTTCTTCTTGATGATATTGAGGAGTGTTCCGTGATAGAAGTCGAAGGTTACTATGCACATATACTAAAGCTTCTGCTCTATGTGGTGTCATCTTGTTTCTCTTCAAAGAATGAAATAAATGAATATGTGCTCCAATTTCTTTCACAACATGAAGATGAACAAGGTTGCGCAAGTAGCTTAAGTGCAACCTTTTGAACTAATGGAACTCGAGCACCATGAACCAACCACCATGCTTATGAGTCCATCTTATCTCTATCATCAAGATTGTCAAATCCTTCTCTTCCCTTTGAGAAGTTGGCAAACTCTATGTTCACTTTTTTTCCTTTCATTTACATCAGGAAACAACCTTTTAAAACATTTTTCTCTTTCCTCAGTAAGCTCAATGGCTTGATGTGGAGGGACTCTATTAGTATCTTCACTTATCCATTGAGCTCAATTGAGCTCACTGAGGAAAGACAAAAATGTTTCAGAAGATTGTTTCCTGTTGTAGATGAAAGAAGGAAAGTGAACAGAGTTTGCAAACTTCTCAGATGGAAGAGAAGGTTTTGACAATTTGATTCTCTAGTTGTTAAGAGATGAGATGGATCCAAAAGTATGGTGGTTGGTTCAAGGTGCTCGAGGTCGAGGTCTATTACTTCAAAAGGATGCACCTAAGCTACTTGAACAACCTTGTTCATCTTCATGTTGCGAAAGAAATTGAAGTACATATTCATTTATCCATTTTGAAGAGAAACAAGATGACACCACATAGAGCGGAAGCTTTAGTATATGTGCATAGCAACCTTCGACTTCTATCAAGGAGCACTCCCCAATATCATCAAGAGGAAAGTAAAATATGGGATGTTGCTAGAGATGAGTTTGGATGATAGTGGATTTCGTGAAGTTGCTGAGTTGACTTGTCCTCATCTGAGCCGGGCATAGAGGCTGACCTTCTCAATGTGGAATGACTAGGATATGATTTATCATTTTGTTTTAGAATATTTTTCGTAATTGAAAGTATTCGGTTTGTTTTGGAATGACTAGGATATGATTTATCGCTAATTTATTATCTATAAGACTTTTATTTTTTAAAAAATATTATCTATAAGACTATTGCACATACTTTCACGCTTGGACTACATAATCTTGTAAATCTTCATATAATCATCATCTATTACTATTTTACCTATAAATTTAATATTCAAAAAGCTATCAGTAGTTTAAGCAATTGATAATCATTCCACTAAGATGAAAGATCCACACGAATAACATTATGGATCCAGCAAACACGGATACGTACCTCAACCACATCAATGAAGTCTTGCTTTTTGTGAAAAGCACCAATCCATTTAGTATGATCTGCAGTCCTACATAAAATAAAGTAAAAGAAAATATAAAACAGCAGACTCCCTAAATTCATTGATATAAGTTAGAACATAAGATAAACATAGAGATCTAAGCCAACATTTGCAGAACAGGGGATTACCAAATACAAAAAGTTAATAGTTTGCATTTACACCATCTAAAGCTTTTCAGTAAACATGGTAGACCCAATACTTGATTTGAATAAGCTTCACATGGGCACAAATTTCAAAACCAAACTTACCCAACATTTGAATGATTGATTAGTTCAGATTGTATTTACCGGTGTAAAGGTAACTATTTACTTTTAGAGCAAACTCATTTAGCTTAAAATAATAGGCCCGCTTAAGTGGTGTTTCTTCTTAGAATGTGGGTTGAGCCTAACTAAACCATTACAAAACTGGGTTGTAAGGTGAGGACTCCCCCAACTTTTAAATACATTTTCAGGCCTTGTCTCATCCAATGTGGGATTTTTTAACATTTCATAGTTTTTATCATGAGGTCCTCCATGCCTCAATTTTTTATATCACTCAAAAGATAACAAATTTAAAATATTACCTGCAAATTTTAACTCGACAAAAGTGACCAAAAGTAAAGGTCTAAAGGATCTATATTTTAAAACATTAGGTGAATTAAGCACCCATAAATATATGTTTAGGAGGTACAACCGATAAAAAGCTAAAAAGAATGCAGTAGTACAACACACATACACAAAAAGAGGAAACTAGGTCCTAACTCCTAACTTTAAAACAAAAAGAGAAAACACAAATGGATAGCTTAGTCGAGAGAGTTCACAATATGAGCAAACTCATCTCAACATAGATATATCCTATTATTTGAATGACATTTGATTCATACAATTTTGTTTGGACTTTAGGACAATTTACTAAAGGAAGGTCTTTCTCAACCAACAAACTCTCTTCTCCCCTCCCTCCCCACATGCCCACTCACGCCTCTAAACACACATGAATCGAAGTTTACAGATACATAATGATCAATGCTGTAAAAATTGAAGAGGAAGGATCATTTCCAGTTTTCAGACCTTCTATAAGCCAACTTCAAATCCTCAACTTTTCACGAAATGATCTCAATTCTCAACTAAAAGAACATATAAGCGTTGTAGAACAAATAGTTAGTGAAACTAACCATCTATTCTGGCACTAATTCATGTATATAACAGAATAACATCAACATCCAAAGGGAAATTTTAAATTAAATAAATAAGAGACAGACTACAAATCTCATCAAGTTTCAAAATATGGAAGTACTTTTTTTGTTTCCTGCAATACTTTTCGATAAGAATCATAACTATAAGCAAATCATCTAACACAATATCTACCAATTACAGAAACATAATGGAACTAAAGAACCAACTGAAAATAATTGAACATAAAATCAGAAGAGGAAGCAATAAATAGAAGCAAAAACACAAAGGAAGTAACAATATCATACCCAGAATCCATTTTCATGTGATGGGCATTGAAGAAAAACAGTGTAGATGGAATCAAAGTGATGTCAAAATATTTGACATAAACTTGAATGTCAGGAGAGTCAACATCAACAAGTGCCACGGTTGCGAATTTTGACACCTCTCTTGCTGCTTTAGAAAGCTGTATCAATAACACAAATGAAAAGTAAAGGGTTTGAATTGGGAATCATATAAAATTCTAAAAATAAAACAAGATAAATTAAAAAAGGAGACAAAAGGAAAACATACAATTTGATCAAGGTGGAGACAGTTAGGATCAGATCCACGACCAAAGCGCAGGACAAGAACCTTATCAATAGTGTCTCTGATGATGGAATCAACCTCTCTCTTTTTTGACAATGTTGTTAACATGTAACTCATTCTTCTTCACCACAGTTTTGCACTTGCGCCTTGCCTTTCTTTTGTTCTTCAATTTTATAATCAAAAGTTACAAATCCTATCTTCAAGTAGAAGCAAGCAAAATCAATTCTACTCGAAAGCAACCAAACATGTAAATCAATTCTACAGCTCTAGAATCAATTTTGCCCTCTCTAAAAGTGGAACCAAGCATAACATAACAGATACATACATTTGATAAAAGCACAACAATTCTGTATGAAATTTCCATAACAAAAAATTGAAAACTAGACACAAGCAAAAATCGATGTAGCATGATGAACGAAGCAAGAAAATTATTAATAGAAGTGAAATTGAATACTAACCGAAACAGAATTGGTGATGCACGCGATAGGGTTTTTTGCGAGATTGAAACGTTTGCTTGGGGAGGATTATATAAAGGAAAATGTTAACGAGGCACCGGGCACTCTTTAAGCACACTTTAAATAATAATAGTTGATTTTTTAAAAGAATAATTACTAAATTTGAGGTGCTTAAAGAGTGCTTCAGACAGTCGTTAACAAGACCCTTATATAAAAAGCGCGCATAAGGAAAAAGGGGTTTCAGGGAGTAGATAGATTCTCTTGGTTGGAAGGAAGAAAAATAAACCGTAAACTATCAAATTAATCTCTATCTTTGCGACAAATTCTTAAACTAGTCCATGACTTTATTAATATTTCAAACTAGTATCTATCTTTGTCAAACGTTTCTCAATTAAGTCACTCATCATGTGAGAAAAATATAAAGATAGATCATTGAAAATCTCTTACAAAGACACGGATCAATTTGATGATTTACTAAAAAAAATTGAGAATATAATGCTGAAATTTTGATTATTAATCTTCATATTATCAATGGTTAAGATCTACCATAAACTTTAGATAATTGGTAATGTAAAAATTAATGGTTAAGATCTTCACATTATTTCATCGATTTTTTTTCCAACTTAAACAATCTATTTCTAGGACTTAGGGGTCGTTTTTGCAAGATTGCAAGATTGTGATGTTTGCTTAGTTTTTCTATTTTAAAATAAAAATATTATATGTTGTTTGATTTAGTTAAGCGGATGGTTATGTATGTGTTGATTTTTTTCAAAATCAAAGTTTTTGTAAAATGGACTGAAATGGGAGTGGGGCAAATGTGCTATTTTTAAAGTTGGGGGTCAAAATCGCTAGTTTATAAATGTTGAGGGGGCTAAAAGTACATTTAAGTCTCTTTATAATTAAACTATATTAAAGGCCAACTATCACTCTTGTAAAAATAAAAACTATCACAAGAAGTGTTTTGCGATCAAATAAGAGGAACACATATACATCATTATTAGAGGGAATACGTTGCACCAAGTTAGGTTTTGTAAGACTTAAGTCTGTCATGTCAAAATATTTAAGGTCTAACTATTTATTGTTGTCTGTCATAAGCTTTTTTTTTTAGGCTTATCAATTTCCTTTGAAAATATATTAATCGGCACATTTCAGCGCATCTCTTCTGGCTTTGTACTTTGACATTTTGAGATCTTTTTGAGCCTAATATCAACTTGTTAGCATGTTTCTAAATAGTGGGTCATAATTAAGCTCTGATGTATTTCTTTGATTAATTTTTGAAATTATTTGCATATTGATCTAGGCTCACTCTATAGACCATATAACTTGGGTTGTGATTATTGGATTGAAGTGTAAGAGCATTCGTTGGAAATATAAGTAGAGCAACAACTTGCATGTTGAACCCAAAACCTAATTCAGATGTCTTGAAGGTCACAAATATGAATATCTAAAGCAGCTGACTACGGTTTTGTGCCACTTGCTTTTTTCATGGGCTGGGATTTACACTAGTTCAAACTCGGATCCTTATTATGTAATACCCTAAGATTATAAATAAGGATGTTGTAGGCAGCCGAAAATCATCTTCACATTATGCACTTTTCCATTCAAACATTATGTGTGAACCTTCAATGTGAGGCTAAAAGTCCTAGGTCAATTCACTCATTACATATTGTTTATTGAGATAATGAGGTTCAGTTTTTCAATGTTATTCACTTTCATTCAAACTTGTAAAAAAAATTAGAATGTTGCTCATTTTCAATGTTATTCATTTTCATTTTCAATGTTTTTCAATGTTGCTAGCACCAAAAACTCTATGAGCAATGGTAAACTTGGCAGGATCAGTATAGGAGGAAAATAAGATGCCAAAACGCACTTATCAACAGTACATCTTCTCCTCAAAATCTTGCAAGCAGCACAAGGACTCATAACAACAACTTGAGGAGGACCTTGAGGTAATAGTGGTGGTGAATTAGATGAAGTAGGAGAATTATGAGAAAATGGAGCAATGAAAGTGTCACTAGTAGTAGTACCCTTTATTTTTTTTCCTATATGTTTGTATGTGCATTTGAAGTAATGGAATAAGGACTCATTGTGTTTTTATTTTCAACTTCTACTTTTATGACCAATTTTAAAAAAAAAAATTACTTAAAATTATAATAACCACTTCTTCAAAAAATTATGATAACACCACAAGTAATTTATTTCCATATACAAACGGAACATTTTGCATTTTCAAGAAAAATCTGTGGTTTGCCTAACTTGCCCGGTAACATGGAAAGTGCCTTTCATAAAAAAAAACAAAAATAAATGAATATATACAAGCTTAAATGCTGTCACCATGCTTAAATATCAATCTCTAAAGTTCTACTCACAATTTATTTTATATTTAAAAGAAGCCTTATTACATATATACATTAACTATATTAGACATATATCATGGCATTATTCTTCACAATTTTGTTTATTTAGGGGTTCAATTTCTCATCCTTGTTGGATATGAGTAGGGTAACAGATAAATATATAAGAATCGGGTATGGGGACGGAGAATGTAAAATCCGTCCCCGCCCCATTGTCATGTCTAGCTTTAATTCTAGCCCATGTTTTACATTATAGTTGAAAATTTGTTGTTCCCACTTAAGCATTTGCTATGAAACACTAGGAAATTACACATTTACCCTCATCGACAGTTATCTGTCTGCGGAACGAGACATATCGACAATTAACGGTTGCGGAGTGAGGCTTTTAGCAATCTCAAAAGTGGGAACAACAACTTTCTTAGCTTAGATATATTTTTTAGAAAGTGCAAAAGGAATCTCAACCGACCTTTTTGAACAAGCCAAATTGAGATAAATATTAACACAACAAAGGGGACCTCCCCCTGCACAAGGTGTGATAAGGGAGGTCAAAAAGAGTTGTTACAAAAGAAGCAAACAAAGGTGAGCTGCCGCTAAGCAGCAAGAACAAAGAAATGCCGAGACAAAATAAAGGTGTCGCCACCACTCATGATAAGTGTAGGCAAATGTTGTCAATTTAGCCTTGAGTCATGTAAAAGATAGTAATTTGATTTTATCTAGCAATTGATGAAGCTCCAGAGATTTGTTGTTGAATATCTGTTTGGTTCGTTCTTTCCAAATCGTCCAAGCACATGAGAACCATATGAGTTTCAAGAATGGGTACGTTTGTCTGGGAAAACCACCTAGCTGGCCGAAGTGAAGACAGTGGTTTGTAGCACAAAAAGTATCGACTGAAGAGATGCCTAGCCAACCGTGAATGAGGGACCATAGCAAAAAACAACATTTCTAAGAAGATCCTTCTCCCACGCAAATAACCGTCGTCTGCACCTTCACACTTCCTCATCCCATCCTAAGTGATGCATCACCGCTACCGAGCATAAAGGGTTTTAATCTAAAGCATGCAAGTGACTATACCTATCGCACTCCTTTTTGTTATTAAGTTGTTAGAAGCTAAATTGACAGATTTTGTTATGTTTTAAGAATTAAATCGATGAATTTTATATATTTTGGAGACTACTTCTTATATTTATATGATTCATGAGCTAAATTGTAGAAAGAGTGATAATTTAAATATAAAATTGATTGTTTATTACAAATAAAATGGCCAACACAAACTCACTAGATCTTCTTCATTTTGGGGCATTTTTTATTTAGTATTTGTTGACATGTGCATGCATGAACTTAATTATTGCCAATTAGCTAGTCAAAGAAATTGTGGATTACTTGTTAAAGTTCAATTAATGATAGTATTGCGTCAAAAAAAAAATATTAATGATAGTATTGTGGTGATGACTGATGATGCAGGTGACGAATACTGCAACTGGTACTCAAGTAACAGTGAGAATAGTGGACCAGTGCGCCAATGGTGGATTGGACTTAGATGTGAATGTCTTCAATCAACTTAATGGGAATGGACTGGGTTTCCTTAAGGGTCACCTTACAGTTAACTACAGCTTTGTTAATTGCCGTGATTTATTTCATCACTGGTGTAATAAATCACTCTTTGTTGAAATAAGTAGCAGCTAGAGTTTATAAGGCCATAAATAAAACTAATGTGCAATCAGCTCAAACGGCTATTAGAGAGAGTACAACTACAACAAAAATGGTTTAAAAGAAACACGAAACAAAGGCACACATACCACATGCACTATCCAGTAAACAGGCGTACAAGCGCGAAATCATATAATAAAAAAGAGCGTCATGTGAACCTTCACATCCAGTGGCGTATCTAAGACTCTGAATAAGGGGGTGCAATCTTTTTTTTCCTACATAACTTTTATTTTTTTCCTCACACTTTAGTCCTCCAAAATATATATCTATCTTTAGATAATTGGTCGTTGTTGACTTGTTGTTAGCTTAATGCTGCTTCAACTTTCAATATCTATGTTTACATCAAACGACTTGGTTGTACAAGAACTAAAAATTGTTTAACTCATTCTAATCTTTAGCACTTGGAATTGAAAGAGTAATAATATCAATAATAAATGGATAAATATCATAGCCATATAATCTCTAAATAAGGAGAAAAAAAATATAAAAGAAAGGGAGTGGAGAAATGGAAGAGGGACAATATTATAGCAACATCAGTATATATACCAATAATAAAAGCAAGAAAATTTTATGAAGGTATATATATCAAGAGGACCGACTAATTCGAGGGGACCAATCTCACCGCCCACTTGCGAGGGTCCCGTTTAAAGCCAGAGCAAGCTTTTTATGGACTTAGCCCACCGAAATTTGCACCAGAGGTAATCGAACCTGAGACCTTTGGAGGAACAAACTTCAAGATCCTAAGCCAACCACTAGGCCAACCCCAAATAGGTTATGATATATCATTGTACATCTATTTAATGACAACTTTGGTAACAACCTTGTTTTTCTCTTTTCTTATTGGTCAAAAATAATGGAGAGAGAAAAAGAAAGAGAGATGAGAAGAATATCACGTGAGTATAAGAGAAAAAGTTGTCACAAAATAGTTGTACAAATATCATTTTTCATGCATCAAATATGCATCCGATCGACACCAACATCAGTGTAGTATAGTGGTGTGTTTGATCCTCTCTTCCACCTTTTGTTCGATCCTCTCTTCTACCTTTTTTTGAATAATTATTATTAATAAAATGTTTTCCGAAAAGAATTATGTAGTAACTCTGTCAAAAAAATAGATAGAGTAATAACTTGTCAATAAAAAAGGTAAGGAATTGAATTTGAATTAAACTTATAATAAATAGAATAATAATGGAGTACACCCTAGGGTGGACAGTGGTCGGTTTTTGGCCCAAAATCGAGTCAGCCGACGGGTGCCATAATCAAACCCAAACTTGATTGTTTTTCAATATGGTTTTATCGGTCTATGGTTTTCGGGTAAGACCGGTTGAACTGTTCGGTTTACACGGAGATGAAAGAAGAAAAAACACCGGTGGCCAAGGAACTGTTCGGGTCACATTTCTTTTTCTAGCTAAGGAACTGTTTGGATATATATTTCTTTTTCTAGCCGGCCAATTAACCACGCCGACAACTTGCCTTTCTGGTGGTTCACCGTGCACTCACGCTCGACCTCTCTCGTGAAATCCTAGCAAGCCAAAGTTTCTATTTTTAATAGCTAATGTTGATTTCTACTTTTGCGAAGAAGAAAAAATTCTATAAGTAATTATTACTTTAAAAATATCGATAATCAAGTAATAGAAAAAAAAATATCAAGTTGACAAATATTTGTTTTATAGTGTCTAACTATTTTCTTAAAGTTATTTTCTGAAATATTACTTTTTGAAGTAAAAAAATGAAAGTTATTTTCAGAAAGTTTAGTTAAAAATAAAGGATAGAATGTAAGGCTTAGTTTAATTAATGTTGATCGTTAGATTGAACACTTTCATCCATATTTAAATTCGAAATCTCACAAATGTATAATGTATGTGAATCTTATGTATGTTTGTCACAATTCATCTAAAGACAAAAAAAAAAAAAAGGAATATGCTTCAACTTTTTGTATTGTTTTACTTTCTTGAAGTAAACATCTTCACAAGTCACGAAATGAAGAAGATGCAAATGCAAACTCCGGCGGCTGAGTGCTGTGACTGTGTTAGAGCTGGCTGCTTGTATTGTTTTACTTGACAAAATGATAATTGATACATCCATAAATGACGGAGGGATATAATAACAAAATCAACTTGTCTAAAAAAAAAGGCAATAAATAACAAAATCAACCAAAATAAACCAAATCTTGGAATTGATTGAGTGATTGGTTATTGAGAGAAATTATATTCGCTGTTAATATGTGAATGGACTTATTGAGCTGCTCCTATCACTTATTTATTTACAACACACTTCTCGAGTATAATTGATTTTTCACTTGCTTGGGCTCCGGTGGTAAGGAGCTCCTTGCAAGGACGTATCCGAGGAATACCGAGTTCGATTCTCAGGGGGAACAACGCTTGATCAGTGTACATGACTCTACGCACGAACCAGATTAGTCGTCCACCTTTGGTGGGTTGGAAACCGGTGCGAATGCCAAAAAAATAAAAAAATAAAAAAATAAACTAAGTTAAAAAAAAAGGTTAATTGCATTTTTGGTAACTTAACTATTTAGGTAGTATCGCTTTGGTCCCTTAATTAAAATTCGATTTATTTTGGTCCCTTAACTTCTTTCTATCACACATTTTGGTCATTTCAGTTAGTTTTAATTCAAAAACGTTAGGTTTTCTTCATTTTTTTTGGAATTTTT
>Ga0315915_1007834_pt1 | contig 12651 bp, 9 predicted proteins | sample MpolbnodulesMG_FD_207738 | JGI IMG/M metagenome (GOLD analysis project Ga0315915, IMG submission 207738) | Medicago polymorpha root nodule microbial communities from Los Angeles, California, United States - branched nodules | ecosystem: Host-associated > Plants > Roots > Nodule | place: USA... | reverse complement strand
ATGAGCTTTTATATGGTCTGTTCTGTCTGAACTCGCCTCCCAAGTAGAAACGCTCGCCATGGCGAGTAGTGGTTTCTTCACCAGTGGGTTTGTGCCACGTCAGCTCTGAGGGTTAGACCGCCTTACTTGCGTAACTTCACTCGCCATGGCGAGTAAACTGGTAAACTTACTCGCCTCGCAAGTAAACTTACTCTCCATGGCGAGTAAACTGGAAAACTTACTCGCCTCGCAAGTAAACTTACTCGTCTCGCAAGTAAACATGTATTTCTGCCTATTTTGTTCTGGTCTTCGAAAAGTTGTCCTTTGCATTTCTTTATGTTTTCTTGCTTCTAAAGTGTCCAGGCGTGTATTTTCCTACAAAGAGTTGGCATTAGATGTGAAAAGCATAATTGAGTGATTCTTCAGTATTTGTGAGCTTTTTGCAGGATAACTTGCAAACCAAGTAATCAAAGTGCCTCAAATATACAGTCTATTTAACTCCTTTTTGACACTTATCACATATTTCTTCTAGTAGCCGTCATAGCCCCGGTAAACAATTTACTTTTCTCAAAATTTACCATTTGACCGGAGGTGTCTGAATATATTTGAAAAATGTTGAGCAGACATTTTATATTTTTCGTTGAGCCAACACAACAAATGAACACATCGCGGCATAAAGAATATGAGTCGGGAGGGAGATACCTCAACAGTAAGACATATGCTGCAAACAATTATTAATCCGCTCCAATTCCAGATAGCGACTTAAACATTCTTCTGCCAGACAAAATAATAACGGGGAGAGAGGGTCCCCTTGGCGCACGCCTCTAGTACAAGAGAAGTATCCCACAACTTTACCATTAACTAGAATAGAGAGATGTGCTGATCGCAAAATAGATAAAATCCAGTCACAGAAAATGTTGTTGAAACCAAACTGCTTTAAGACCGCCAATAAAAAGATCCAATCAAGAGTGTCGAAAGTTTTGCAGATATCCACCTTGATGGCAAGATTACCACCAAATTGCGTCTTTGTTAACAAATTAATCACCTCCGAAGCAATAATAACACAATCCGAAATATTGCGGTTTCGAACAAAACCCCTTTGCTGAGGAGAAATGATTCGCATACCAATCAGCGTGAGTCTGTCAGCCAAAATTTTTGTAATGACTTTGAACTGAAAATTGGCCAAAGCAATAGGTCTAAAGTCCCCCATGGAGGCAACACCCGGGACTTTTGGACTTAGCACCAAAATGTTAGCATTAATATTTGGAATCAAAATACCTGTGCAAAAAAACTCTTGGACCGAACTGACAACATCCACACCAACAATGTCCCAGAAATGCTGAAAAAAATGACCCCCAAAGCCGTCAGGACCCGGTGCGCCATCTGCATTCATATCAAACATCACATTTTTAATTTCATCAAAAAGCGGCATAGAAATTAACGTGGCATTTTCCTCCGTCGAGACCAATGTCGGGATAACTTTTGCAACCAAGCCATTGTCGACACAATTGTTCACACCACCAAAAATATTCTGAAAGTATGTAAGCGCGTGCTCCTCAATCTCCGTAGGTTCCGTGATGCGGACATTGCCATCGTGAAGTATAGCAATCGGCTTGGAGGCAGATTTAATGCGAGCAACCCGATGGAAATAAGCTGTATTCACATAAAACTTTGATTTCTTGCTTTTTCTCTCCAAAATTGATCCTGAAAATTCACAGCTCTTGTCAAAGTTAATTGTGCTTCCAACTCTAATGTGTGAAGATCATAATCCAAGCCAAAAACATCAATCAAATTCTGAATTCTAGTAACCTCATTAGCCGCCAACTTTACTTGCCTCTGAACATTACCAAAAACCGCTTTATTCCAAACCTTGAAGGCATTCTTGACATTGAGAAGTTTGGATTGAAGCTTGTGCATACCTGATCCAATAACCGGTTTTTGCTAAGATGACAAAACCAAGGGACGACATTCATCATGAGATGTCCAAGTCTTAAAATTTTTAAAAGAGGCAGCCCTACGAACAACTGAAATATCCATATGGAGCAGCAAATGGTGGTGGTCTAACTGTGTTCTCAATAAAGTCGTGCAAAAAGTACCACCCCAACAATCAAGCCAAGCTTCATTACAAATGGCACGGTCAAGGCGCAAAAAAACTGAATCCGTATCTAATCTGCCATTGTTCCAAGTATATTGCACCCCATTTGTATTCAGATGAAGTAACAAATTGACATTCGACCAAGAGAGAAAATCGTTACAAGATAAAGATTAAGGCAGACGCCGACCCCTCTTCTCATGTGCCCCTAGAACCGCATTAAAATCCCCCACAAAAATCCAAGGAGCAACAAAAGTATTTTGCAACATAGTCAAATCAGCCCATAATGGACTACGTAAAATATATGATGTACTCGCATAAACTCCAGCAATATAGGTTTTAGTGCCCTTGTAAACATGTTCCAGCACTAGACACTGAGAAGATGCAAAAATAACTGTAAAATCACAGAGGCTCCCTTTTATTCAAACAGTATTTAGTAATTCGAATATTGTTCAAAAACCAGCTTGGGATTGAATCATACAAAACCATAGGTTCAACAATAAATACTAAAGAAGGAGTATTTAAATGACACATATCTCTAAATGCTATCCGGGAATCATTGTTACCGATCCCCCTAATGTTCCAAAAAATAATCTTCATTTAGAGGTTGGAATATGACCCTGTGAACGGGTTTTGGTTTGAAAATCTACCTTTTGCTTATTAAATTTTTTCGTTTGAGACTTGGAAATCACGGGGGTAAAAGGCATCTCTGTGGCAGCCGCCTTTTCTAACCATGTTTGCATAAAATCCATCTCATTCCGTAAAGTAGGGTCAATATTTGCATTAGGATCTGCCGCTATAGAGGAGACATCTAAAGTCTGGACCGGCGTTAAAATTGGTTCAAAATTAATAATTTAAGTACGAACAATTTCATCTGTAACATTATCGAGTTGCATACTTAAAGAGTTTTGAGACAAAGCAGTGTTATTTACCGTGTCTGAAGGAATATCACTTGGCTGCTCCAAATTCTCTTCAACATCAAAATGTTGTGCATTTGAATTATCTACCTCAAGGATCTCTTGTTGAACGTGATCAACGTCCTGGTGCTTCTCTGCCGTGAGAGAAATGTCCTGCTGAATGGGGACAGGGGCAGGGACAGTCGTGGCTATATGATGTAGTGGTGGAGATGGAGTCACCTCTGATGTCGGTTCTGGTGGTGGAGGAACATGTGTTTGTCGGTTCTGGAGGCGGAGGCACCTCTGATGTCGGCGTTGCTTGTTGAGGGCGAGCGAAAGCAAGAGATGACCCTATGCCGGAAGGGTTTTCAGTAACAGGAATCCATGTCTGCTTCTTTGTAGGTTCTGGTTTCTTTCCTTGTGCAACTGCTTGTTTGTGAGCGTTATTGTCCTGACGGGGATAAAGCCATCTGTAAGCTGTGACATCATGGCCAATGTTCTGGCAGTGTGAACAAAAGTCTGGGAGCCACTCATAGGCCACCTCGACATTAAAGGAATATCCTTCCCTTTCCACCGTAATTTCATGAAACATCTTGCGGGAAAAATCCATATCGACTAATATGCCAGCATAGTGTCCATAAAGTCTCTTGGTCGTTGCATTTTTGATAATTAGCGGTGTTCCCACGACGCTAGCAATTTCTCTTAGCGTCCTATCCATCCAGTACTCTTGTGGCAATTCCATCAAACGAATCCACACTTGAGCATGAGTATTCCTTTCCTTATTCATGTTAAAATCTTTGGTCCATTCGAATAATCTTAGAATCCCCGGCTTGAGATTGACGGTTCTTGAGGCCCATACCATGTGCAAATCTATGACACTTGAAAAGATGAATTCAAAATATCCACTCCCTAGAGGTCTCATACTCCATTCACCAGTTGTCTTCCACTGTTTTTGTAATTTTAGGTGAATATCCTTGGTGGTGTAGGGCTTGTCTCCCTTGTTTAATACCAGTCGACCCCGAAGGTTATGCTTGCAAATCTCCAGACCTTTTTCATAAATTTGCTGCGTAATTGTGATGCTAACAGACTCCCCTCTAATTAAAGGTTTGGGCATATTATCATTAGAGGAGGTCTTTGGTGTGGTTGCTAGTGCTTGCGCGAAAGAGATACATTGCACAATTTTGGGAGGTGGAGCAACCACCATTGCTGCTGAGATTGGTGAAGTTGAAGGAGTGGACAACTCAGCCTGCCAGTCAAATGGCATGGCTGCAGCCGTGAGAGAGAGAAAAGCAGAAAACGCAGGCTGAAAGTTACTGAAACTAGGGTTCGAAATTATGGGCAACACGTGTTTCAGCCTTTGTAACGCCGTGAAGCATTAACGCGGCTGCGAGACACCCAAATTTATCAATCCCTACAATCAGCAAGCAGAAAGACGGTGGAGGAATCAACCTTGATGGTGGTTCCGATCAGGCTAGCGGAAACCCTAGCAGAGATCGCGATCGCATGCCATCCTTCTAAAAAACTTGTTTCAAAATAAAACTTTTCCAAATTTTTTCTTTTAAAAAAAAATAATTTGAAAAAATAAATTTTATTTTCTAGAATATTTAATTTTTTTTTTTAGAAAAAAAGTTTGAGTTCAAAAAAATATTTTTTTTACCAGAATATTTAATTTTTTTACAATTTTTTTTATAATAATAGAAATTTATCTTATTTTGCTGAATTTTTTTTTAGAAAAAGTAAACAAAAATTTTTTATTTAAAAATAATAATTGAACTTATTTTAATTTCACATTTATTTTTCTAATTTAAGAAATATATTTTCCAATTTTTTTTTTGATAATTAAGTTCCTGAGTTTTTTATTATATTAGAAAATATAATCTGATTTTTTTCTTTTTCTTTATTTTCAAAAATTAATTTTCAGATTTTTTAATTATAATTGACCTGTAATATGTTTTTTACGCATGTCATCCAAAAAATTATTGAAAAATAAAAAGAAATATCCACATCAGCGCTACGTAGGAGATTCTACTGAGTCATAGGGGTCTGGGGGGCAATTGTAGAGAATCTTTAGTTTACAAGGACGGAATCTAAAAAAAGTAGTTTACGGGTGGCAAAACCAAAAGTGATATATATTGTAGGGAGTAAAACACTATTAACCTTTATAATAATGAGATTACACTATAACATGATAACAGATAATGTCGTAAATTGTCATTCTCTTTCATTCATTTATAAAAAAATTCATTGTCATTCTCTTTTATTCATTTATAAAAAATTTCTTTATCATTGTAAAATGGATAATAGTCAGTTTGCTTTTTGAATATATAACGAATAGCCAATATATCAAAATTTTAAAATTATTTCAGTCAAATTAGTATTTAAAGTTAAAATATTTCGTTAATTGTCGATAAATTTCGATATACTTGTTTCACGTGGCATGACAAGAATGTCTTTTTGACAGCACACAACAAACAAAAAACATGCTTTTGGGATTGATAAAGTAGTTTGTTTTGTTTTGTACTTACCTCACTAACCATACCTTTTTCCCTTTATCCTACCATACAATCACTTTCTGAGTTTCTTCATCTTCATTCCAAAGAGAAAACCCATTTTCACACTAACCCATTTTTTCTTCTAAAGTTTCCACCTTTTCACCATATCATCAACATGCAACCCAAAACTGAACCTGGGTCACCACCAGGTTTACATTCCACAAACCCTAACAACTTTGAAAAAAAGAGTATTCATGAGCTTGTTATGGTACTGCGTGGAACGTGTCAATGGGAAACTTTTGATAGTGTTGAAGCTGTTTTGGAGAATAGGTATATGAGACTCAGAGAGGAGAATCAAAAGTTGCAACAAAGCTTTGAAATGGAGAGATTAAAGCTTAGAGAGGAGTTTCACTTGGAGAGACTTTCAAGGGTATATGCTGAGTCCGAGTTTAAGAAAAGAGAGGAAATTTGTGAGAAAGGTAAAAAAGTAAAAGAAAGTTATGAAGCTCTTTTGAAAGAAGTTAAGGTAAATAGATTAGCTGATAGAAAAACTTATGAAGAGTTACAAAAGAAGAACAATGAATTGGAGGTTGAGATTAAGAATTTGAAGGAGAAATGTGTTGATGGTAGCAATGAAGTTGATGTGTTAAGAACAAAGATTGTTGAATTAGAGGATGAAGTTTTAGAGTTAAAGAAGATTAAGAAAAAATGGGAGGAAGATGACATTGAATTGGGTGTATTTAGAAAAATGACTGGTGAATTAGAGAGTAAAGTTTTGGAGTTGACAAAGTCAAAGGAAAAGTGGCTAGATGATAAAATTGCTTTGGATGGACTTAAGGTTAAAAATGATGAATTGAAGGAAACAGCAAAGAAGAATTTGGTAATGATGAGTGACTTGAGGAATGAAAGCAGGAAATTGGCAGAGGAGAAGCGCGAAGCCGAGACATTACTTGAGGCTTTGAAGAGGAAGTTTATTCGACTGCGTGAAAGAGTATCAACGTTGGAGGAAGATCTCATTCTTTTGTCAGGCTTAGATGCCTCTATTGGTGGCAACATTGAGGGGGAGCCTTCTGCTGATCCAATGGTTCCTAGTTCTGAAGAGAGCGAGGAAGAGCGTGTTCCTGTGGTTGATCCTTTTGAAGACAACGAGGACGAGAATGCTGGTGAAGATGAGTTCACAAATGACATTGTTGAAGAGGCTGCTCCTTTACCAATAAATCAAGATGATCATTACGCTCTTGGAGTTGCTGCTAGTACTCAGCCACCAAGCAAAGGAAGCAAGGATGCTCAAGGTTCATCATCAGGTATATGGAAATGATGCATGCATCTCTTATTCCTATATAGATATGCATTTCTGAATATTACTTTATAAGTATTGAATTCAATATGTGTGATTGGATAAATGTTTGGTCCAGTATGTTCAACTAGTGATTGAGACTTTGTCAAAAACAAAACTAGTGATTGAAACAGATCACATTGAAATACCATTAGCTAGTCATCATAATTTGCAATTAGAGTCTGACATAACTAGCACATACTCAATTAGCACCAGGATGTTGGTCCTCTCTGGATATTATATAATTTAGTTAACTTAGATAAACTCGATTAGCACCGGGATATTATGGTAATTTGGTCCTCTCTGGATGGAAGTTGAATTGTGACTTTTGATGTTTCTTCCTTCCTCTCTAAGGTTCATCTTTATTCCATGTTACCTAGCCCAAGCAAGCTCTTGGCTCTCTTATAGCTGGATCTGATTTTCCTAAGGAAATGTAAGTAGCATTGACGGGAACTGTGGAAGCTCAAACAAATCTTACTTAGAACTTAGAATGAGATGTGTTATATATAGTAGCTATTTTCTGTTTCTGTTCTTTTTTTATCTTTTGAAACCATTTATTATTTGTACTTTGAAGCTTGTTTAGAATACAATAGAATGTTCTTCTGTTTTGCACTTCCTCTTGTAGAGATATACTCCAACACTTGATATGGGATAATTGAGTAATTCTAAACATGCATTATTTCTTCATATTATATGTTCCTTGAGACAGTTTTTTAGAACATTTTCTGCAGGTGAAGAGTGTTTGATGGTATACGCTAGAAAGCCCAGGAAAACGGTTGAGATGTCAGGGTCTTGTGGAGGTTAGTTATTCAGTAGCATGCAGAAGGCGTAGTGGAATAGCATAGTTATTAAGAGGAGGTTTATTAGAGAATAGAAGATGTGAATGATTATTCACTTGTTCACAAAAAGAAATTAGTGAAAATGTTTTTGGATCATCTGTTGAGGTTTGGTAGCCTAAAGTGGATAAACTTTTAGCCTTAAGTGTCTACTTTTGATTTCTTCTCTTTCATATCGTTGATCTATTCAAAAAATGGATAAACTTTTAGCCTAGGTAAACATGATTTTTATCCTAAAGTGGATAAACTTTTTGGTCTCTTCAAATATTTAGCCTAAAGTGGATAAACTTTTAGCCTTAGGGAAGTTTTCTTTCCAAAAAACAAAAATGAAAAACAAACAAAATCAGGTAAGAAAACTCATTTTGTTTTTCCTAGGTAAACATGATTACAAAGTGCCTGCTGTATATATTATCTGATATTCTGAATTTGATGAATCATATATAGTCAATTACTTGAAGATCCAGTGGCTGGATTTTCCTTGAAATGCTGAGGCTACTAGAAATGTTTTCCTTGAAATAAAGAATCTACCATACCTTATTTTTCAAGTTTTTGTTCGAGTATTATTATGTTTAGCAAATGTTATGCTATGTAAGCTTAAACATGTCTCTTTTTGGATCAGCAGGTGGAAGAGTGAAATTGGAAAATGAGATTGAGATCATAAACCTTGATGACGACGGCGATGATGATCAATCTATGTCTCAACGAGTACATGAAAAGAAAGCTAGTTTTGGAATCACTGTGAAGATTGAAGAGCCAAGTTCATCAGTGGCACTAACAACACGACAAAAAAGCAAATTTGCCAGTGCAGTTGACACGGTTAAAAGAAAATTTTCTTTCAGCGACAGTGAAACCTCCACTTCTACTTCCACTTCTAGTTCCTCTGATGGTTCATCTCTCGATAATCTTACAATAAGGTCTGATGCAAAAAAGAAAAAGATATAGCCCGACAGTGCAGGATTGAACTAGTATTATCTAAGGTAAATGGGCTATAACGTTATAGTATCCTTTTGTTAGGTTTTAATGAACAATTAACTCATGTTAGTTATTAGTTTTAAAAGTATGTACAAATATTAGATTGTATATTATGGACATGGGGGCCATGGTACATTTGTATCTAGGCCTACTTTATTTAACTAAAAGTTCACTTGCTATCTATTATGTTTGTTTGATCATGCGTATAGTGTATATGTCATGAATGCAGCCATGAGTTATATATGCATGTATAAAAACTTGTATACTTCCGTAATTACAAAAAAAATCCTAAAAGTTTTGAACTGGAAATCTTAAATGGAACAGATGTTGTCATGATGTGTCAGAACCGTTATATATCTGTTTACTTGATATTCATCACAATGGTTGATTACTTTAGTTTTTATAAATCAGAGTTGAGTTTATTCTCATCAGCAAAATGACTGGAGATGATAGTTGGTTCGCTTGAAAGCAATTGATGCATGAGTGTATGTAAAACTTACTGTTAAGTTTTTAACTCTACTAAATCTCTAGTTCATTACTTCTAATCACATTTGCTTTTGGGATGAAACTTGATTTTGATAAAAAGCAAACAAACATTCTGAAATTTAATAAAATCATTGAGAGGTAAGTTTGACTACCCTACAACCATGATATATTTCAAGAATTGTTTGGCTAGTAGATTTCTTGCTACTAAAAATTTACTTATTAATCTTGGATTTTTCAGCATTTCTGAGATGGCCTAGTTTCTCATTTTATCAACACTAGAAAGATTTGAGAATGAAGTAGAAAGACTTTCTCATTGTACAACAATGTATACAGAATATATTTATATATAATATAATGAACACACACACACACACACATATATATATATATATATATATATATATATATAACATCACAATCTCAGTCTAACACAAGTAGTTGTTGCTCTATACAAACATGATTCATTACTCAGTCATAGTGACTCAAATTCTCATCTTTCACACAATAATTAACTCTTCACATGCATTTTTTCTTCCTATCTTTGTAGACCAAGTAAATCAACAACCATGATTATGAATCCAACATATCCAATGGTTCACATTAATAGTGTCCGTCAAAAACAGTGACTACTGTCAATTCAAATCCCTTACAAAGCAGGCACATGATCGTAACGAGAAACGGGAACAAGTATCAAATCAATTTTCCTTCTTGATGATGAACTCAAAGCTTCAGACATTTCTAGATTTTCCTTAGTTAATCCACTAGGAAGTTCCCAGTTAAAATTGTAAAGAAGTTGTGCAAGAGATAGTTCAATACTAGATATTCCAAACAAAATACCGGGACAAATTCTCCTTCCAGCACCGAACGGTATGTATTCAATAGTAGAACCTTTATAATCAATTGAACTCTCCAAAAATCTCTCCGGAATAAACTTGTCCGGTTCACTCCAATACTTTGGATCTCTTCCAATCGCCCATGCATTTACTATCACTTTGTTTCCGGCATGTATTGTATAACCTTTAATCTCACAAGTTTCTCTGCATTCTCTTGGAAGAAGAAGAGGGAAAGGAGGGTGTAATCTTAGTGTTTCTTTGATGACTGCTTTCAAATATTTCAGTCCTTGAAGAGATGTTTCATCAATGTATCCTTTGCTGCCAAAATGTTCTCTTACTTCTTGTTGGGCTTTGATCATTGTTGTTGGGTTTTTCAGCATTTCTGAAATAGCCCATTCTATAATTGCTAATGATGTATCACTTCCAGCAACAAACATGTCCTGTAGCATGAAAATGAGCTCACATTAAAATCATAACATTTATATAACAAGTGGGTGAATATTCCTTCTTTAAAAAAAAAAAGTGGGTGAATATTCCTATTATTAGAAAGAATATTCCTATTAAAAAAATGGCTTCATCAAGTAAATAATTACACCATGTAAATGAATCCCTAGCTAAACCAATACTATCCAACTTATCATGACAAACAATGTCCTCTAAAGAGACGTGAAACTCTAAAGCTCATAAGCTTTGTAAGAGAGACACAATTCATAAAACGATTACTGATCTACGAAAGGAACAATACTACCTCATTATAAATAGGAAAATAATTCTTTCAAAGAAAAAATTGGAAAATAATCTTTGTACACCCAAAACTCATTATACACCTTGTGAGAGAAAGGAATAGAGAGAGATTTGATAAATATGATATATTGGTGATGTGATGTCTTGGAGGACTAAGTGTCTTTAAATATCATTGCCCTTATAAATAGTCTTGTAAAATACTACAATTAAAGTAATTATTACTCCACTTTCCTTCAAAAAAAAAAAAAAAAAGTAATTATTACTCCACTATTGAGAAGCTCTAGAAAAAGAAAATTATTACTATTAAGAGTACTCTCTTTCATGACTGTTATAAACAAGAACCAGACATTAAATTTTATTCACTATTATAAACAAAAATAAATTACTTTTGACCTATTTAATTCCAGTATTTCTAATATACATTTCGTTTAATACAAAAATATTTAATGTGGATAGTTGAATGAGTTTTTACGTTAAAAATCAACAAAGATATTTTAGTAATTTAACTTGTGTTTTATATGATATCTAATAAACTAATTGCTATTAACTAACTTTCTTAATCATCTTGAAATTAGTTTTTTTTTCTTCTTATAAAAGTGATCATATATTCGGAAAAAAATGTCAAATATTTATTGGACATAAAAAAACCCCAATATTATGAAACAAATTTTAAATACTAAAATTATAAATGTTTTTGAATGGAGGGGGTATTATTAAATACCTCTTCCTTTTAAATAAAAGTAATCATAATTTCTAATAAAATATGTATTTAAGGATTATTTCTCCGATGAGTCTATATACTTTGCTATTGACCTAGGTCAAAACATACACGAGTAAATGGAGATTGTGTAACCAAATAAATAAATAAACGGAGAGAGAAAATGATGATGGTTGGTTCTAATCGATACACTCATGTCCTAGTAGGGTTTACCCTATTTATCATTGCTCATTTTATCGACCAGATTATCATCTACACAATATTATCACGTGTGTGTATATATGTGTATTTTGTAAAGATGTCAATATAGAAAAGTTACTACATACTCTATGAAATTAAACTTTTCCTAATCTTGTCCTCATGTCTTTTACATTGTAATACCATAATGTACATGCAATAAAAGTTTGAAAGGAAAATAAGTTATACTTACCAAAATGACAGCTTTGATATTGTCGATAGTCAAAGGACACTCAAGGGCCTCATCATGATCTTTAATCCTAAGAAGAACAGAGAGAAAACCCTCTATTGTTTCTCCTTCAACTTTCTTTGTCATCACAGCCTCCTTGATAATATTTTCAATAATATTATCAAATTTTCTATGCAACTCCTCCAATTTAGGCTTCATTCCACTAATCACATGCAACCACTTTTGAGAAGGAAACAAATCAACAATAATGAACCCTTCAGCAAGTTTTACAAGTTTCTTAATCAACAAAATAAACTCTTGTTGATCCTTGCATATTTTTCCAAAAGCTGCCCTTGAAGTAATTGAACTTGTCATGCAAGCAACTTTTTCACTAAGGTTAATACATGATCCAATGTTATTAGAAATATATTTTATTAAATTAGATACCTCTTCTTCTCTAATTGATTGGAATGATCTCACACGTTTTGTACAAAGAAGCTCTTGTGAACATAATCGTCTTAATTGTTTCCAATAGCTACCATAAGGTGCCGTGGCGATATCGGTTGAACCATAACACATTATGTCTGCCCCAACTTGGTGTGGTCTTTGAGCAAAAATGGTATCATAGGTTTTTAAAATCTCTTTGGCAACTTCAGGTGAAGAAATTACTATGGTTGATACTTCACCTAGTTTTAGGTGCATGATAGGGCCATAGGTTTTGGATAATGTTCTAAAACTGTGATGAGGTAGAGAGCCAATAAGGTGGTGTATGCTTCCTATGATTGGAAGGTTCCATGGTCCAGGTGGAAATTTTTGTTGTGCTTTGGTTGTGACTCTTAATATTCTCTTTACCAATTTTAG
>Ga0315915_1007831_pt1 | contig 12652 bp, 3 predicted proteins | sample MpolbnodulesMG_FD_207738 | JGI IMG/M metagenome (GOLD analysis project Ga0315915, IMG submission 207738) | Medicago polymorpha root nodule microbial communities from Los Angeles, California, United States - branched nodules | ecosystem: Host-associated > Plants > Roots > Nodule | place: USA... | reverse complement strand
CTTTTTGTAATCTTGAAATATTGTCACAAAAGAATTTTGATACAGATGGCATGGTTTGATTACTATCATCAATGACTTGAAATGTCACATGGCCTTGTATTTTGGAGTCCGAGAGCATTTTAGTAAAAAAAAAACATGGGCAAACCTAAGGTTTTTTCTAAGGTTTGAGTGCAACACTTCTTTACATTAGTATATAACTAGACTCTAACTCGTGCAATGGACAAGTTTTTTTTGTTAATTCATATGCATTTAAAATTAAGTAATATATTTAAGGTTTAATAGCAGTTTTAGCCCCCTAACTTTCCCAAAGTTGCGATTTTGACCCCCAAAGAAAAAAAAAACTACAAAACCGTCCCCTAAGTTTTGCAACTGTAGCAATTTTGGCCCCCAAGACCAGTTTTGACTCGGTCTACGCTGATGTGGCACCCTAAGTGTGGTGTCACGTGTTATTATTATTATTTTTTTTATCAAAAATTGGTCTTGGGGGCCAAAAACTACTACAGTTGCAAAACTTAAGGGGCGTTTTGTAGTTTTTTTCTTAGGGGGCCAAAATCGCAACTTCGTAAAAGTTAGGGGCGAAAACTGCTATTGAGCCTATATTTAACTATGATCACTATTATTGTGAACAATTTTACATGCATAGAAAGAAACAATAAAAGAAAAAGAGAAAAAAAGAAAGATCAATTCACAGAATTTAGAGAGTAGGAAAAGAATCTAAACATCATGACGAATCTTCAGATCACTTCAAATTCTGTATTTCAATATAAGTCATTCAACTCGTGCAACCAAAGTTCTAACAACGATTAATTCACCAAAATAATTATTTAATTTCAATTCATCAAAATAACTGTTTGAACAAATATTTAAGAACCAAAAACGATACGCATAGCTGAAGGGAAAGAAAATGACAGTTTATGAGAAGTGAAAAAGGTGGGATAAGAAGTGGTTAATGAGAAGTGGAAAAGGTGGGATAAGAAGTGGTTGGTGCAACCAGAGTTCTAACAACAATTAACACACCAAAATAACTATTTGAGAGCAGAAAATGATGCGCGTGATAGAAGGGAGGGAAATAACAGTTTATGGGAAGTGGAAAAAGTGAGATAAGAAGTGGGAGACGATTTTAGAATTTGAAAGCGAAATTAATTCAACAAAAATTTGTGTAGCTTAATGGCAAAAACTTTGGAATTCCACCAAGGTTAAACCGATTTAAAAATAATTGAACTGCTTTAAAAAGTGTTTAACTTCGCATAACTGTTGTTGGAAAAGTCGAACGACAATTAACCACCACTCAGGTAGCTTTTAAACAATTTCAAAAATGAGAAAAATAGTTTACTAAAATTTTAGATTTGAATCTAATATTTTCAGTTCAAATTATTCCAAGGCTTTTTAATTTGTCCCAAAATAGTCATTTAAATCATATGATTGTTCATTAGACTTTTAAAATTACTCAATCGATTGAGTCATAGCTCATAATCGTCTTTATTTGTGTGTAAACCCTGATCGAATTGTAAGTCGCGATCGTTTGTTTAAATATACGAGCAATTATGATGGGTCTATTGAGCAACTAGCTAAAAATCATGATTAACCCTTATATATGGTCTATGAGCCAGCAACGTAAAAAAATTATCCACTTTTCCTTCATTATGCATGTGTTATCGGTTATCCTACAATCACGACCTAATCATTATTTTTTCATTGAAATGACCTAATCATATTTGTTTTTAACCATTTTGAATAATTAAATCATAGAGACATACTGATTATGCTAATCTGGATTATAATATCCACGCCAAGATATTTTCTAACGAATAGTCTAAGAGAATGTACTTCTAAGTTCTAATAGGATATGAAATCTATTTTTATCATAATCACCTGTTTATACAGTTGGTTCTTACTAAAACAATAAGTCGAACAAAAGAATATACAGTTGATTCACTAAATTTACTATTTTTATCATATGAATCTCTAGTTTTACTTCTAAGGGCCCGTTTGATGGTCAGGATAGGATAGAGGCAGGATATGATATAAAGCTGGATAGAGATAGAATATGATAAGAACATGATAAACATTAATCCTATCATGTGTTTGATGCGCATATGATAACAAACAGGATATCATTATAATTAAATGAAAAAATTGGTCTCATCATTAATTAAATATTGTAAAAATGGCATGTTATTAATTATAATAGAAAATACATGCTATCATTATTTTAAAAATGACAATATTTTTAAAAATGGTAGAATATCAAGATAATAAATAAGGAATGATCTTCTAATCCATCAGGATAATTTCTAACCCAGATTATACTCAGGATAGAAATTACAAAGGAAAGTCAGGATATGATAGGAAAATGGCTTATTTTATCCTATCCCTTTGGTGCATCAAACATGAGATTTCAGTAGGATATGATTAATGTATCATATCTTGTCTCCCTATCCTGACCATCAAACGGACCCTAAGTGTATCACTAATAAGTTGAAATAAAAGATTGACTCATTAAAACTAGGAGGGGTATAAATTTCGAGGAATGCTAGCAACACACATTCTAACACACATTTTTCAACACACTCTTTTTGATTGGTTAAAATTCACATGGGTCCCACCAAATCATGTGGGTTCCATATAATTTTGGTGCGTCCCATGTGAATCATAACCAATCAAAAAGAGTGTGTTGAAAAGTGTGTGTTAGAATGTGTGTTGCTAACACTTCTCATAAATTTTTGCACTCTAAATTTCTCTAAAAAAATAAAATTAAACCACACTGCTATAGAAGTTGCTTTCAAACGACATAGTTTGTCCGAAAGTGTAAGTTTGGATGGCACTAAAATTGTATTTTTTGTTAAAACTATTTTTCCTCGATCTAATGCTATGAGCCAATGATATAATAATTAAATATAATATTATTTTATTGATAATAAAAAGTTTACGTAAGTTGGGTCTGAGTCCTAAAAAATTAGGTAGGCCTCAAAATTCAAAAAGTGTTTACGTAGGTACTCATTGATCATCATTAAATAATAACGAGGTCCTCGTATCTGTGATAGAAGTTGAATCTGCCATCTTCTTTTTTAACAATAATCCACTATTTTATAGGTAGTAAATTTCTTACTAACCGGGTTAATCTTTGTTGACAATAAGATATAATATTTTAAGAAACGTATGATGTTGCCTTAACAACATAGAAGAAGGTACCGAGTAAATTATGCTTTTAATTAAATTTAACCACCTTTTGGCTTCGCCCCTTGCTTAGAGGGGAGCCAAAGATATATTTTGCAGACTGACATTTCTGACAGGTGACAGTAGAACCTAGACATCCAGGGGGTTACACTGTGAGCGGTGTTTATCACATTCTGACTACTCCAAATGACCCTACAACGGGTGGAATGAATGATCTTGTTTGACATAAGCAGGTTCCATTGAAGGTTTTTATTTTTGTGTGGCGGTTGATTCGGGACAGGTTGCCAACCAAGGCTAATCTTGTCAGAAGAGGTATGCTCCATGCCGAGTTAGCGGAGTGTGGTGCTAGTTGTGGTCACGACGAATCGACGTCGCATCTGTTCCTTCATTGTGACAGTTTCGGCCCTTTATGGGGGCACATCAGATCGTGGGTTGGTGCTTCAGGTGTCAAAACTAATGATATTTGTGAGCATTTCTTTCTGTTCATTCATTATACAGGTTACTCAAGGATGCGCAAATCTTTCCTTCAGCTAGTGTGGTTACTCTGTGTCTGGGTGGTTTGGAATGAATGCAACTACATAATATTTAATAATACCCAAACCACTATAGAACAATTATTAGATAAGATTAAATTTCATTGGTTATGGTGGTTAAAAGCTAATAATGTCTCGTTTATGCATGACACTCAGATGTGGTGGTCGGACCCTATGTTATGTCCGGGTATCGACTGGCCGTACTTTTGTAAATATTATGTGACTGTTCTCTTTTTTTTTGGGTGGCCATTTAGTACATCTTGTACTAAAGTGGTTTCACAGCCAGTGTTAATATATTCCATTTTGATGTTTTCAATTTTTTTTTTTTGAAGAATTATATGGTACATGCGACAATTCAACATGTATTAAAAAAAACAATTGTGTGTAAATTTGATATGTGCAACGGTAAAGACCAGTCCTTTGAGCTGGAACATGTACTAATATATTTGTTCTTTAATATAATAGTTACATGAGTTTTATTTTGTTAATAAATGGTTTTTTGACAAATTATAAACGTTATCTAGTACGATAAAATTTATAATAAGTAAATATTATTTACCAAAAGTATCAACAAAGTAAAATAACATTTTTTAATTTCTATTACCGTAATAGTAAATGTTAAATATTTTTTACTATAAAATGACGAAAAAAGTGTAATGCTTATAAACAATGAAATGATACTTTTTTTAAATGATCTTTCTTAAAATATAAAAATTGACATATAGCTATTTGATTCATAAAAATATCATTGTTTTATTGATTTAGAAAGAAAATACATCAAAACAATTTTTAAATTAATTATAAAATGACACTAATAATCATTTTACGACTATTATCTAACAAATTTGAACCATGAACTAGCACCTTGAGTTTTTTAATTTTTTTGAGAAATAGCACCTCAAGTTTTATTGCATAGTAGAAACTATCCTACAATTGACCGTATAATATATATGGTTGAGATTGGATGCAGGATAAATATGTCAAAAGCCATCAACATATATTAGTTTTTTTATTAAACCATCAGCATATAATTATTAATTGTATAGTCAGCTTTCCATTGGACAAGTTTTTTTACTTCGAACATAGCAATATATCCATATAGCTACTTCCTTGTCAAAAAAAAATCTATAGCTACTTGGTGTAACATTTATTTTGGGTATGACATTATTATTATTTCAATTTGGAATTATGTGATTTGCTTTTTTTTTCTTCGCTGGAACGAACTGTCATTCCACATTTTTGAGTCTTTACTATGTGTTGCATTTTTGGTGAAAGATAGGTCAGATTGTGTATACTCACCCGAATCTCAATTATAAGCAAAATTTCGCTTTAGTTTCATCCAATAATTAAATGTATATGGTCTGTAATACACACCAAATACATTAGTTATTTAATAAAAGATTATACTAACTTGTGTCTTTAGCATATATATTAAGAAATCCAAAAGAAAAAATATTCTCTTAAATACTAATTATTAGTACAATGTTTATTAGGAATCTAAAAATCTTCTATAGTTGTGAGGTATGCTGTTATTAGGAGAAAAATACAATACGGTTCAAATAATTATTCTCTTTGATTATTATTATAAGGAAAAAATTACATTTTACATTTATTGAGTGAGTGATGTATGTGACAGTTGGTATAGATCACATATATAATTTATTCAATAAATTTAAAAAAATAGTTTTTTTTATAACAGTGACAAGAAAGAATATGCTAAAAGTATACAAATTAATTTCTTGTTTGCATTTGTAATCGTGGAAACCAACTAAATTGTCTATCAATACAATACAGACTCATTACAAGGGTAAGAGTACATCTAGTCCGATAGAAGCTCCTTCACTAAGTTATGCAAGCATCAGTTGATCTAGTTAAGGCCTAATAACGTGATCAAATGATACCAGATATTGGAACGATGCGCAATACATGATAAGGCTTCATGCGCTCCCTCAGGAGCCACGTCGTTCCTATCCGATGAATTAACAGAGCACCGATGCGCTCCACCACCATAAGTATAATCAAACTATTAGATAACTACTAAGTTGTTCATACTAATTAACAGGGACCATATTTGAATAAGACAGACGCCTCTGCCTATCTCAGATTCATTACCTCAAACAAATCCGATTACATCCATAGTAGAGTGCACCAAATTATTGGAGGAAATATATCAACAATCAAGGAGTGCATCACTGATATACATCACTGTAAAGAGGGATCTCGCCTCTCAAGTATAATCATACATTACTTATCTCATTTTACTTATGTTGCTAACTGCTAGCACTTACTTGGGGGTAATTTGAGTGTCTTTTGCAGACACACTCTCTACCACTTGAAGTTGAAGAAGGAGTATACAAAAAATCACAGTAAATCTGATCACATGCGAGAGGAGAACACCTCCTGCTCATAAGATGTACCCTATTTAATTTGTTCATACAAAAGTACTTTGTGACTTTGCTATTGGGTTAACCTTAGTAGAATAAGATAGAAAGAAATTAAGGAAATAGACTTATTGCGACACCTTTTTTTTTGTACCTGAACATTATTGCGTGAAAAGATAAAAATAAATAAATACTAATGCATTTTGTGATCATCATTATTGCATTGGTTATTTAAAAAAGAGTCTTTTATCTTGTGCCGTAATGGCACAAGTTAAGAAAAGAATATGTACAAGTTAAAAATATAAAATTTAAAGTTTTTTTTTTTTAAAGGAAAAATTTAAAGTTTTTAAAATTAAGAATACACAATTTTCATAATTTTATTTCTATTTTTAGTTTCTTATATTGTGCCCTAATGACACAAGTTAACATTTCCGTTAAAAAAATATGTACCGTAAAAAATTACTTTAGTCATTTCTTAAAATAAGAGTACCATAATTTTTTTTTAACGGCAAAATTTGTTAATAACCAAATTCATACTCAATAAGAACAAAGGCAAGACATAAACAAGTAAACAACACTGTATATAGACAAAATATCCAAAAGTAAACTCCTACACTTCATACGACAAAGCACCAATAAAGACACATGCAACTAATGTCAATCACCAAACCCAATAAAAAATACACCACCAAAACCAATGCCAACACCAAAAAACAATATCAATCCTCACACAACAGTAGAACCAAGGCTGAGACAAAAATCTCAAACTCTATCGTGAATAGCCACAGAAACTAGTTCCAAACACCTGATACATGTCACTAGTATAAAAAACACTTTTACGGTGAAAATAATAGAACAACCCGTGAACGATTTTTTTTTGAAAGGAATTGAGACTGAAATTTGTTATCTTGCATTTTGGTACACTTACATGTGCCCATTTTTGCACTATAATTCCAATGTACTTTTACGGTTGTACCATGTATTTTAACACACTTTTACGATTCATTAAAATAACAAGTGACGTAAACTCTAAATTTAAAAAATGCGTAGAGTATATTATATATAGAGTTTCGTCTAATATATAGAGAGAAAGAGAGAAGTATTACACAATAATGGAGGCAAGCGAACAACAACCGTAAACAAAAGTCAAATGATAAATTTAAAATTTAACATATACAAAAAAAAAAATCACAAAAATAGTCATATTTATGGAATTGTTTTACGATACATGCGAAAATCTCAAAACTAAAAAAAGATGAGACTTCTCTCAAAAAAAAAAAAAAAGATGAGACTATTCGAAGAATAGTGAATAATTTAATCAATATACCAATAAAAATTAATTACATGCCGTTCACAATCATATAATGTAATTTTTATTCCACTTGCAAATATACTGATATTGTAAATTTTTATTAGGTGATGAATAAATTACGGCAACTTAGAAAAAACCAAGAAAGAAGATAAATTTGGGAGAGAGATCTTTGAGATTAAATTTTTTTGCCAGGTACCCAAATAATTGTTCTAGTGCACTACTGCAGATTTTCTATTACTATGAGATCATCCCCTCATAGATAGAGCAATCCCAGGCCACATTAAATCTTTGTTGGGAATTTAATAGAAGGGAATAAGTGGCACATATTGGGTTGCTAGATTACACTCTTAATTGAGGCTTGACGATCACCTCTTCTCATCTCATCTCATCTCAAGTACCATGGCATCGACCTCGTGACATTACTATTTGAGGTAATTAGTTTTGTTTCAAGTGTAAGTGACATACAGGTGTAATGCCATTTAGCCTCCACTTCCTCCCAAAATAAATAAATGAAAGTCATTATCTAGTTGAAGAACAAAAAACGTACCTGTACGTTGTCGTCTTCTTTTAAATTATTTACGTGAGAATAGTAATACCGCAGTTCCTTCCTTTTTCACTAGTTTGATCAAAAACCACTAACCATTAATCTATCTAGTTTGAATAATTTGAATCCAACAACTCTAATGCGCGCGTACGTCAACTACGCGCCCAATGACAAAATTGTCCACATGCGCATTATAATACTCATGCCTCCATCTTTGACCCTATTCTCTCTCATCTCTTATTTTCATCCATCCATACTCAATCATCACTTTCACTTCTCCTCTATATATCTATACATATTATTTATCCTCCCCTCTCAATTTATTTCACATATCTTTATTCCTTTCTCCTCCAAACATATTAATCAACCGTCCAGCCTTCATAAATAATAGATCAATTCAAGTTCATTCAATTTTCTCATCTAAATATTAATATTTATACATACGAGTTGATCGGAGATGGAGATTAGTCAAGAGAAAGAGAATCATCATCATCAAGAAATATGGTCGGAGACGGAGAGTAACGGAAGCAGAAGCACGAGAGTAGGTTTCAGTGGATCTCTAAGCGGACCTTTAAGCGGTCCGTTAGTTTCCAACAACAAGAAGAAAAGCAGCAAGAAAAGCGCTAGGTTCAGCGATGAGGTGGAGGATTACGTTGAGATTACACTTGACGTTCGTGATGACACCGTTTCCGTCCAGAACATTCGAGGCGGTGATTCTGAGACGGCGTTACTGGCTAGCCGTTTGGAGAAACGGCCATCAACTCTGTCCGTTAAACTTAAGCAGGTTTCGCAGGAACTGAAACGCATGACTTCTTCAAAGAAGTTCGATAGGGTTGATAGGGCGAAATCTGGTGCAGCTCGTGCACTGAAAGGACTTAAGTTTATGACCAAAAACGTTGGTAGTGATCGTGGTTGGTCTCAGGTGGAGAAGCGATTTGATGAATTGGAAGTTGATGGAAAACTCCCCAAAACGCGCTTCAGCCAGTGCATAGGTATATTATGCATCATTGTTATTTTGTTTAATTTCCCACTAGCTAGCCACTAATTAATTGACTAGTATAATAGAAAATGACACTGGTTAGTAAATTATTCATGTTTTATCCACTAACCATACAAGATACTAGTATATCTTTGTGTCAAGAGAAAAAAATAAAAATACTAGAATAGTTGATGCGACCAGTCTATTATGGCTAACTAATTAATTTTCGAACCCAAGATGTTCACCACAACAGTACAACGCCTTGAATATTATCAACAAAAAATAATGTCTTTTTATGAAGAGAAAAATATCATAGATGTTAAAATTGAAAACTCAAAATATAGAAATGGCTTACGAGTGATGGTACTATGCAAGTACCTAATGTTTGAATTCACGATAAGTTTTAACTGAATTCTTAAAATTGACGTGGTTGTGGAATGTGGAATAGGAATGAACGAGTCAAAGGATTTTGCTGGTGAGTTATTTGATGCATTGGCTCGTCGCCGGGGGATAACATCAGCTTCCATAACCAAGGATGAACTGCGACAATTTTGGGAGCAAATTACGGACCAGAGCTTTGATTCAAGACTGCAGACCTTCTTTGATATGTAAGATTTCATTTCCTTTATCGTTATTGTTTTATAATAATTATTTTTTTATGATTGCTTAGGATATGCCATAGTTAATTAAGAAATTAATCATTTGATCAATAGAAAAATCGCTATCAAGACATAAGAAAAACTACGCCGCACTCGGTGCTATTTTCATGTGAACATAGATAGTGTCCTGAGTCATCGTACTATTATTGTCTTATTTTTTAATTATTAGTGTAGAAAGGATAGAAACCAAACAAATTGCATTATGATGATGATGACAGGAACGTACCCGACGAAAGTGATGAGAAATAATGGCCACATGAAATCGTGATATTTTGTTGTGGCCTGTGGGGTTGGTGGATTTGAAATCAAACACCATTTAAAAAATGTTTTAAATTTGTTTCATGGTAATGATATTTCATATATTAATTTATTTTTTTTGCTGAATGAATAGTATTAAAGTTTATAACGTGGTATTTTATAGAATCTTTGTGGCATGGTTTAATTTTTGGATGTACATTGTTTTTCATTATTTTTCAATATTTTTGTTAATTCTCCCAATTTTGGGAAAATATAGTAGTATATGGAATGGTCGGGGTGGGGCTAGATTGTGAGGAGAAAAGAATCATGAAATTGAATGCAAAGGAATCAAATGAATGAATAAAATTGTTGGCTCTTTTTAAAAATGAAAAAATGGAAATAATCAAGGATTGGATTGCCCCTTTAAGGAAAAGAACGAGTCAAGGAGTTGTTAACTTAGATTGACAATTTAAAATTTTCAGTAGCAGCTATTTAAGAAAGAATAATATAGTATACGCGTAATATCTTAGTCAAAAATTAGAAGCCAAATGTCAACATTATTGATTTTTGATTGGGTCTACACCCACTCCTTACCTTTGTTGTCCATAATTAATTGGGAGTTTCTATGGTACACTCTTAAATTAAGGTGTACTGGCATACCTGTTTCATAAATCAATAAATTAACTATTGTTTTTATGTAATAAATAGTTATTTGTCGACTTTTATATTTTAGAAAATATTATTTCTTAGGAAACAAACATCGTTTAATTGTTTATAAGAATCATACTAAATTTTTTTACCTTTTATCAAAAAAATAACCAATATTCACTATTGTAAGTAATAAAAAAAATTGAAAAGTTGAATTTTGCTTCGCTGACACTATTGAAAAATAAAATATAGTTATTATAATTGTAAATGATAGAAAATATTTTTTTCTAAAAAAAATAATTCATTAAACTATAAATTTAAATACAGGTGTACCGGTACTTTCAAATTTTGTGAGTGTACCATAGAAATTGCCTAATTAATTAACAATTATTTTAAATCATGCCAGGGTGGACAAGAATGCTGACGGGAGAATCTCGGAAGACGAAGTTAAAGAGGTGAAAATTTATTCACCGTTACTCGATCACTATTTATAAATTGGGTCTTGCTTACTATTGTCTTCAGGGCAATGATTAAGGAAACTAAAACTAGTAGCTTTGCATTGGAAATTACAACCTTTTGACTTTTAGAAAGTTGAATTCAACACTTTTCATCATTTTCCAACAAATTATTTCTATTTATGTTCTTTTAACCAATGTCCCCGACACTATTTAGCATTTCCCTTATAAATTATAAGCATCTTTTATCTTTAGAAAAAAAAATGGAATCACTATTAAATTATTAGAAAAATATACATTTTTTTAACAAATATCTATAACTAATACTTTTAATTTGTTTCGGAAAATAATAAATAAATATTGAATTCATCCATAAACAAATGATAATTTAATAATAGATACACGGGTGTATAAATAATGTACACATTAATTACAATACCTACTTTTTTAATATTGGTGAAAATTAACGATGAAGGTGGTAATATATATTAGTGTGTTGTTGACATCGATGAATTACTGGTATGTGTAGGGTTCGAATCCCAACTCTTGCACTTATCATTCTATAGTTTTGTATCAATGGCTAATCTCTGAGGGACATTTATTTCTATATCTTTTATTAAATAAATAAATAAATGTAACTAAATTATTTATTTATTTTTAAGAACTGCAATTACTTGTCATTTTGGACGAGGTGGCAATATCATTTCTTTTTGCTACCATAAAGGGAAATCTAGCACTAAAATGGACTAGAGACGCTGATTGTTACTTTCAATTTCAACCCCCATGTATTTCGACAAAATTACAATATTGTATTTTTTACTAAATTATTCACCAATACAATATTGTATTATTTATTTCTAAAAAAAAAGGGTAATTTTTGCTAACCGAGGGAATAACTCTTGTATCAAATAATTTGTCAAAAAAAAAAACTCTTGTATCAACTATCAAATATAGCACTGCTTTGTACCAAAATAAAATATAGCACTGCTCTAATATAAGTAAAGTGCAACTGATAATGCATTAAATTTTGTTCACACTGTAATACTGGTTTAGTATTACTCATTTGGCAAGTAACTTTGTGGAGTTATGAACATTGTTTTATGATGTGTTTTACAGATTATTACCTTAAGTGCTTCTGCTAACAAGCTGTCAAAATTACAAGAACGCGCGGAAGAATACGCTGCTCTGATCATGGAGGAGTTGGATCCAGACAACCTTGGATTTATTGAGGTTTGTATTCTATTTTTAAATATTAAATTCCAAACGAACTAAGTTAAGCATTGAAACGGCACTTAAATTGGACCAGTAGTATGAACATGTGATTTTTCTAACTAGATTAGAGGTTAGGCGATGTAAAAGATGGGATTGGATTACTCTAAAAGGAAATACTCGTTTATCGTCAAGGATGTGAAAATATAAACATAGAAATATGTTGGGCTTTATCAAAAGCAAAGCAGATTAACGATCTAAGATTAAAAATACATATGCCTATGTTTGGTACAAGTTTACTAAATTTTTATTTCCAGGTATAAAATGTTTCTGGGAATAGAAAAAAATTTCCAATGAAAAAGGTGGGAATAAAGTTCTCATGAAGATGAGAATAAAATTATGTGTAATTACCTATTATAAACCCTATTTTTAAGGTTCCTTGGAATATTATAATGTTAACCAAACATCTTTTATCTAAATACTTTGGAATAGATTTCTCATCTTAATATTCCAAGTAA
>Ga0315915_1007830_pt1 | contig 12652 bp, 4 predicted proteins | sample MpolbnodulesMG_FD_207738 | JGI IMG/M metagenome (GOLD analysis project Ga0315915, IMG submission 207738) | Medicago polymorpha root nodule microbial communities from Los Angeles, California, United States - branched nodules | ecosystem: Host-associated > Plants > Roots > Nodule | place: USA... | reverse complement strand
ATAAAATAAAAGAAATCCTTTTTAAATATTTTTTATTTTACTTTTTTAAAGAATAAAATAAAATTGAAGCTTTTAAAGAATTTTTTTTAAGGATAATTAAAAATCATTTTTTTCATTAAAGAAAACTATGGACCAATAATTTTTTGAGAGAATAATTATAAAAATCATTTTAATTAATTAAAAAATCAAAGCTTTTTATTGAGAATTATTAGAAATGAAATAAAAAAAAATAAAAACCTTTTTTTAAAGAATTTTTTATTTTTACTTTTTAAAGAATAAAATGAAATAAATGCTTTTAAAGAATTATTTTTTAAAGAATAATTAAAAAATCATTTTTGTTCATTAAAGAAAACTAATCACGTGGACAAATTACTTTTTAAAAGAATAATTATAAAATCATTTTTGTTCATTTAAAAAGGATTTTTTTATTTTATTTCTTTATAATTATTCTTAAGAAAAATAATGATCAAAATAATAATAATATCATCGAAAGTTTTTTTTTAAAAGGGTTTAGGAGCAATACTATAGTGCAAAGACCAATATCAAACATTAGTGAAAGTGCAAGTGATGTGTGGATTAGACAAGTGTATCAAATCTTTTACCAAGTAATAAAGTGATAAGTAGAGTATCCTACCCACATGGATTGTCGTTTCGTCCAATAATTCGCGTTACTTATTTTTAGTTTGACGATAAGATAAAAGAGTTAAAAGTTAGAGATTTGCAAGTTTTATCTGTTTGCAACAGAGCAAGTTACCTGTTTTTGGTTGCAGAAAAGTAAGCAGCGGTTAAGATTCTTCGAATCCCCCCTATTTATTTGTTGGATATTAAATAACAGTAATGTCGCATTTATTTATCATAGGTAGACTATCCAAGAAATTAAAATGGAAATATACCTTACAGAATAGTTGATGAGGCTATTGATATGAACTTTTGAGAAGAAAGATACCAGCAAGTAATAATACAATTAGCTGCAACTCAATGCAAAAGCAGTGCAAATCACAAATCTTAACATATTTTTTGTGACAAAATGTTTAAAAAATGTATACAAGAAATAGGTGCTAAAAACAGTATTGATAAACAACTTGAATTTAATATAAGGTCGTGATTCTTCAAATTGCAGCATTCATTTCTTAGAGTCTTACACACTGAAGTGGAATAAATCAGTTGTATTTTTAGAATCGAAATCAACCTCTTCATCTTGATTTGAATGCTCCTCTACAACTTAAAACTCTTCTATCTTGTAGACCACTCAAACCTCGACTACTAGAGAAGGAATTTTCAGTGCTATTGTTGTCCATGTTGAGCCAAGCTTCTACCGTGGTAGGCCGGCTTTTACCATCATTGACAAGTCATTTTTCGACTATCTCGCCAAACTTGGACAATGATTTGGGGAAATAGTTTCCTAGTGGATCAATGATAAGTACCATGATTGATAAGATATTTTATGTTTAGATAGTTTCACAATACAAGTCATTTGTATAAAATATGATGTCCGGATATTTTAAGTCAAAATTGTTTTGGGTGTATAAATGACAAAATTTGCTTTTGTCATGGACAAGAATCGTTTTACCCACTCTTTTCATTTCTAATTGATAACCTTTTAATTTAGTTTTTTTGTCAAAGTTCATGGTAAATTCTAGTTCTTGTTAAACAAAGAACTTCACTAGTTAGTATATTTCATATGATAAAATGAATAACTAACACATGCACAATCGAGCAAACACATTCTCTTCTTGATTAAAGTACACACACATATTCAAAGATTCTTCTTGATTACGTAACATTGTGCATCCAATTTTTTTACAAACATAACCATTGATAAAGAGTGTATAAAGAAGAATGTCTTGCGTGCAACAACGAGAACGAGGAAGAGGAAACACAAGCCTGCTAGTGATTTCTTCTCCATGGTTTACTGATGAGTTATAAATTTTTATGACTCCCTTCACTTTGTTAAATGTGTGAGCCTTAAAACACATATATATAGCCCCAAGGGGCTTGGCTAGCAAGAGCTATCACAATATATCTCTCTTAAAATGATTGAAGAATATAATAGTAAAAGCTAAGAAAAGAAATCAAAATAAAAAATTAAATATTTTAATGTGGTTATGACAATGTAGCAAAGTAGTCAAGTAGTACTTTTCTTGGTAATCAACTAATTTAATTTTTGCAGAGAGATATAACTAGTACACACTTTATTTTTGAGAGGATAACTAGTACACTTTTAGCTGCCTCAAGATACTCAAATACTTTTCTTGTAATCTACTTTCACTTAAAAAATGTCAATTTTCTTAAAATGTAATCCATTTGAATAAAAAAGGCTCACTTCAAAGTAATTGAAAATTGCTCAAGTTCAATAAGAAATTATTTGATGTAAAAAAATGTTTGTCCAGTTTTAAACTTATTCAAAACTTTTTAAATTTTAAGACACTAGAACTATTTGATTCATGAATATTAAACCTTGCACATAAATGCTAATTAATTTTAAATTTCATAAAATGTTATGTTACTGAGTTGACATCAATCACTTTGAGTGACATATTATAATTTTAGGGATGTATTTGTCAATTCAGAGTTCAGAAAGTATTTTGGTCGATCCTCACAGTTTCAAAGACTAAAGTGCATAATCACAAGATGATTTAAAAGGCAAATGGAAATGAAAATACACACTTTACAGAAGTGGTTGATGATGCTTTTGATATGAACTTTTGAGAAAAAAGATCCCAGTAAATAATAATACAATTGGTTGCAACTCATTGCAAAAGCAGTACATATCACAAATATTAACATTTTTTTGTGACAATGTTTGAAAAATCCATTACCATGTATACAAGAATCAGATACTAAAAACAATAGTAATAGTAATAATAAACAACTTGAATTTAATAAAACGAATAGAAAGAATCTGTAGAGGATAATATAAGGTCATGATTCTTCAAATTGCAGTATTCACTTCTTAGACTCTTACACACTGCTGTGGACTAAATCAGCTGTATTTTTAAAATCCAAATCAACCTCTTCATTTTGATTTGAATGCTCCTGCGCAACCTCAACTCTTCCATCATTTAGACCACTCAAAGCTTGACTACCAGAGAAGGAATTTTCTGTGCTATTGTTGTCCCTATTGAGCCAAGCTTCATGCAGCTGCAAGACATACTCCAAGTGCCATAACACCTCTCCCATGGTCGGGCGGCTCTTACCATCATCGGCGAGACATTTTTCAGCTATTTCCCCAAACTTAGACAACGATTCCGGACAATAGTTTCCATTAAGACGTGGGTCAATGATTTTTTCAAGTGATCTTTCTATTTGCCATCTCATTGCCCATTCTGCAAGATTGATTTGATCTTTAGGCAAGGTAGGGTTTATCACAGCTCTAGCACAAACAGCTTCAAAAAGAACAACTCCGAAAGAGTAAACATCTGATTTCTCGGTTAACTGTTGTCTTCTGAAGTACTCCGGATCGAGATAGCCAAAACTTCCTTTCACAGCAGTGCTAACATGAGTATGTTCAAAAGCAGGACCGTCTTTTGACAAACCGAAATCAGCCATTTTTGCTACAAAATTCTCGTCTAACAATATATTGGTTGTCTTGACATCCCGGTGAATTATTCCACGGTCGGCTCCTGTGTGAAGGTAGTGAAGTCCCCTTGCAGCACCTATGCAGGCTTCAAGACGCTGCTTCCAAGTTAGTGGAGGGAGATCGCTCCCAAATAGATGACTTCTTAGAGTTCCATTTGCCATGTACTCATAAACCAAAATCATTTCACTTTTCTCTTCACAGAAACCAATCAAAGACACAAGATGCCTGTGTCTTAGTTTTGAGAGCATCTCAATTTCTGTCTCAAATTCAGCCAGACCTTGTTCAGACTGTGGATTGGCGCGCTTAATTGCAGCGGGGACACCATCATCAACCTCTCCCTTATACACCTTACCAAAGCCTCCAACTCCAATGACCAAACTGTCGTCGAAATTATTTGTTGCAGCGTTGATTTCAGCCAATGTAAACCGCTTACCAGCACCTGTTGAGGTGACAGTACCATATAACTTTTGATTTCCTGTTGATCCCTTGGCACCTACAGTGCTATTTACAGCAGCCCCTCCATAAAGGAATATCGGTCGCCAACCAGGAGAGTTTGTTTTGGTATCACTTGATTCTTTTCTCCTTCTTTTGCAGAAACAGAAAACAAAGACACCAACACATGCAACTATAGCTACAGAAGCAATACCTGCTCCTACTCCAATCCAAAGAACTTTTGCTTTTGAACTGCTTCCCGATTTCCCGGCCAAGTCAAATTTCTCCACATAGGCGAGATTCCCATTTCTGCTAAGCTTAAAAATCTCTAGACCATTCAAGAGAGCATCGGTTCCTGCAGCACCAGCAGCCGTATCAGGACCTAGTTGAACCCAAAATGTGTCCATCCTCAATGATGCGGAATCATAATGATCCTGATGATACGCTTTATTCTTCCCTCCTGCTCGAACAAAAACATCAACATTATCCGCAGCTGTTCTGTTGTTTATGTAGATCCTGAATATTCTCTCGTTCGACTTATCATACATCAGCTCGCAGAAATGTAACCGGACAACATAATCAAAATCAGGATCTACTTCAAACTTCCATGACATGTTAAATCTTTTGTCCAAGACTTCTGTGTTTGACATTGCCCTTGCAGTTTCATACACAAGGAGAGGAGCCACTGAAGTATCATTCGCAGAAGCATACGTAATATTAGAGCTGCTCTTAATTGCTGCACCGGCGTTTTCCGTGACCATATAGCTAGAATCAACTTCCCAAATTCTCCGAAGATCCGGATCCTGATTGGATTGAATCTCAGGGCCACCAACATTTAACCTATACATAGTCTCCATCCCATGTCCAGTCAAATTCAAGTTTCCACCGCCAACTTTACCAACCGAACCATCAAAAAGCTCGCCAACAACGGGAACAATCTCAATGGCATTGATGAAGCCAAACGAATTTCCACTTGGAAGAAACTCAATCAAAAGCATACCATCATTGACATCCAGAATATACTCTTTGATCAAACAGAACGAACTTGAATTCTTTCCAGAATTCTGCAGGTTCACATTCTTTTCAGATATCTTACCCGGAACATTAAACTCCGACAATAGTTTCATACCATTGACAACAACACCAAAAGACGACTCATTCACATTGTGGTCCACAATCTCAAAGGGACATAAATGAAACCTAACAAAATAGTTTCCATGAACATCTTTGATTGTGTAATTCAAAGAAGCTGTGAAAATTCTAGCTGTTTTATAAAGTGGTTCATAAATTGAATTTCCACTTAATCCATCAGTGGAAGCAACAACACCAGGAGAAGAACTAAGGGTAACATTGTTATTAGGTGCCATATCCCCAATCCATTTCCTACCATCAACATTCACAGAAGAATTTGAACCACAATTTATAAGAATTGATTTTTGTTGAGCCTCTACATTTTTGCTCACAATCATCAAAATCAATACAAACAATAGTCCCTCCTCAATAACCTTCCCCATCATGATTCTTCTTCCCCCAACAATCAACTTTTCAACAAAAAGAAGCAAAATTTGCAAAAGGGCAAAAACAAGAACTATCCAATCACATAAACAACATGGTTTCTAAGATTTTTGTACAAAGAAATCAAATTCAACAACCCAAAAGAAAAGGGTTTATGAAAGTTGAAACCTTTATAACAAACTAAGCAAAAAAAAACAACTGGGTCATGTGAATTTTCTGTTACAACATCATAGGACACCAAAAAAGGTTGAAAAAAAGAGAACCCACCTCAAATTTTTGCTGAAGTCAATGAATCTTCAACAAAAACACAGAAAGAGAATTTTTTTAACAGATCTGAACTTGGAAGAATCAGTGACAATGCACTGTGATAGACAAAACAAGACAACAACTGTGATAAGGAGAATCAATAGAAAAAACGAAGAAAATCAGAGATGTCACAAAATATGGGCAGTTTGTGAATAAAGAAATGACAACATGGGGTGTGGTTGGAAACAGATTGGAAAAGGTTTTGTTTCATCTTTGTTTGGTTTTGTTTTGTATCTTTTACAACAAGCTAAGAATCTGACACTATTAAATTGTTGGTTTTTTCTTCTTCTTTTGGTTTAACTGTTCTACTTTATAATTGGTAACAGTTGCAGAATTATTTTGATTTCATATTTGTATATAGGTTTCAATTTTTAACATAACATCTAATTAACACTCTTTTTGTAAAAACAAAATATAATTACTTATCCACTCAAAAAGAAATAATCTTTTTGAGGTTAATATGTAAATGTGTATGCGGTGCGGTTTTGTTCGGTTTTTTAAGTGTTTGTCGTGCAGTTTGATTTGGTTTTTAAGGTTAAAAATCATTTAAACCGTAAGATAAAAAAATACGTGGTTTAGTTCAGTTTTAAACACTACTAACATGTATATTTAAAAAAAAAATCAGATTTTTCAAAAATGGAATTTTATAATTAAGAGAATCAAAACAAAAGAACAGTCTTATTAATATTTCTTTCAAAATATTAATAATAATACTACCTCTTCATAATATTACACATACATTTCTTACCAAAACAAACAAGTATTACACATTTATTCAAAAACAAAGTATTACACATACATTTGCTCAAAAAAAAAAATGTATTACACATTACATACCCGTTAAGCATGAGTAATAGGCACATATTAAATGAAAGTTTAAAACTTATTTTCTATGACAGTTGTCACTATCTGCTATGTCTATAAGTTTTGATGATTAGTAGTTGAAGTTGTTTTTTCAATAAATAATAATATGTTTTTTCCTAAAATAAATCAATAATATGTTTTGTCAAATAATAATATGAAAGCAAGAGCAGGAGGCAGAGATGGATGGGTTGTTCCATTATTAGTGAGGTGGGTCACATGGCTTTGTCCCTTTCTCAAAGGATAAAATAAAATTCACATGTATCATATCATATTACTATAGGTGAAAAGAAACTTTAACTATATAAAACTTTCTTGAATTTCCTAAAAAACAAAGTCATGCTATCCACTGCCCTTAGAGGTTAAGAAAACAAAAAAAAAAGTTTTAAGTTGAAAATACCACTTTTTAGATTTTTGAGGAGTTGAATGCACAAGTTTCAATGTAAGATATTTGCTTTCTTAACTAGTGCTCTGAGGGTACCGCTTAGCATTTTCCAAAAAAAAACTTGTTTAAATTTGTAAAAATTAACATGGATTGTACTAATTATTATGGGACTCCAATTGATTTATTCTGATAATTTATTTATTTTTTAAAAAAATTTAACTAATATTAAAAATGTCTTAAAGATTGTTGGTACTCTTTATAGTAGTAATTCTTATGTTCGAAAAGATTTAGATCTCTTAGTTGCAGAAATATTTATACAACCACATAACAGTATCTCAACTCTTATTATTTAAATAGTTATCTAAATATCATTATTCTTTTCTATATCCTCTAAACCATTTCTCACTCGTATAATATATTCACTCTCTCACCATTGCTTTCCCTCACATAAATTTTCTTTTATCTTTCTCTGTCTAGTTATAGTTGTTCCGAAGGTCACAAAAATGTAGAGAATTTAATCTGTCTAGTTATAGTTGTTCCGAAGGTCACAAAAATGTGGAGAATTTAATTCCCTAGTCATAGGAAGTTAATGGGTTTTGATTTGAGATTAAATCTAGGATAATTTTTAGATGGTCACAACCATAAATATAAATTACATAGATACAAATAGATAAAAATATACATCATTTGTACGAGTGTGCTTAAATAATTTAGATTTAGATTTATGACAAAACAAAGCTCTTAAATCTAAAATGCATTTATTGAAAGATTATACAAAGTTACATCATAGATCCTTGCCCTAAAAAAAGTTAAATCAAAATCCTAGTTGAAGTTTTCTTTTGACAATGAAATCCTAGTTGAAGTTGATGATTATGACTTTCATGGTTTTATGTAACAACACAAGAGAGCTTTGCAGCTGAGAGCAATAAGTATTATATGATTTCAATTTTAAAAAATGATTTTTCTCATAGGAAATCAAACAAAATCAAACAAAGAGACAATTCTAATCTCTAATTTATACACAATCTTCTCACTTGTGGACCAACTCTTTCATTCACACATGGCATTGTCCAACCTCCAACATAAGATAAGCATCGTAATTATTTTATTGTTTTCCCAAACTAACCCTACATATCCAATTTTCAATCTTTATAATAAATGAAATAAAACAAAAAACACGTACCACGTACCTTGTCTTATGCTATTCCGTACTTAAATGTACCCCTTCAAGGGTCCTTGTATTTTTGCTTCAAAGTGGGACAATGCCATCACTCAAAAGCTATTTTAACCTTGACCAGAATCAGTGTTTCTACATATTAGTATTATTTTTATGTTATCATATGTACTTAAATCATGAAAGAATTCAAATTAGTAACCAGGCTGGAATCTGTCGTTAGTATCTAGGTGGATTGGTTCAATGTACTAATCCTGATATTTAGGTTTTTTCTCTTCTTTTCATTCCTATAATGCATGCATTTCTTGCTCTTATTATAAAATTTGTGTAAATGGGTTTTTCTTTAAGTTATTTTTTCCTTTTCATAATAGACAAAGTTGAAACCTAAGGTCAAAAGCCAACAATTTGAGAATTGACAGGTTTGGTTGACAATAAGCAAGTTAGGTAGTGCCGGTGGTAATGGAAGTGTATTATTTAAGGACATAATAGGAATTGGGGAACTAGGTATGCCGGTGGCAATGTTTCTATCTTCCAAACTTTATTCAGCTAAAAATTAGTAGTAGTTTAAAAAACATATTTCATTCAAAAAGCACATGTGTAAGACACACACACACTGGTACAGAAACATTGATGATAACATTTTAAACACAACTCAGTGAAAGCAAAAGAAAACAGCATAAAAACTATAGTTATAAGTCATTTAAAAAACTCATTTCACATTATAAAAATAAAAAACTGAAAGAAAAAAAAATACTCATTCCACAAAATTAACATATACAGAGATGCTATTGCTAGTATAAAACGAAAAGAAAAAAAAACTGTGCATTACAAAGAGTGAAAGCAAATTCATGGTATACTAGAGCCAAACAAACAAGGCTGTCTCCTACTAAGTGTATAAGCATTTGTGTATGGCAAAAAGGAAGGTGCATTAGCAACGGCTGCATAAAGCTCTTGATTCCTTTCGGCTGTTGTTTTCTTCATAATGTGTTTTAGGGGGAACAAAAATACCAGCAACAACACATCACTAGCTGCATGTAACTCATTTGAATAGCTGTACAACTCACCACCTGTATCCATTACAAGATTTAAACATAAAATGGATTAATTTACAAATTACACATACGGCTTCTTAGTTGACAAGGTAATTTAACAGAGAAAGACATGGACTAAATAACTTATACAATAGCATTGCCACTGTTTTGCTAAAACAAACTTGAAAAGAGAACCCAGAAAGGATAGCCTAGTAATGTAAGGCTACTTCGATGACATGGTTCATAAAGGGTCCAATTCAAAATGAGAAACCAAAAGAAAGATGAAAAAGAAACTACCAGAACTCTTAGGGCATGTTTGGGAGTTCAAGAGGGGGAGCGGAGGGCTTTGGAGAAAAGGATGGAGGAAGTGGAAGGAATAGAGGACTTAGGTGGTTCATTTTTCTTCATAATACAAAACCCCCCGATTTGGGGGAACTAAAAAAGTGCATAGGAGGAAGATTTTGGAGGGGTTTTAGAGGGCTAAGATAAATTCTTCAAGTCTTTTACATGATGTTATAATACTAGAAAAAACTATAGATATTAATCATAAGCATTTTCTTATCATTCTTTAGAAAATTACTCTCTCAAATAAGGTGGAAGGATTCTTTTTCCCTCTCTTCCCCACCCCACCTTCCCTCCCCCCTCCAAACTCCTAGACGGAACCTTATGGTCCGTTTACTTTCTATGTTTCTTGTTTTCCCTTCAACAACAACAACCAAGCCTTATCCTACTAAGTGGGGTCGGCTACATGGATCAAACAACACTATAATGCTCTATCATATACCTTAAGAGAATTATAGATTCAATGTTTCTCTCACCATTTTCTTCTAAAAAAAATTAAAACAGATCCAACATTTCAAGAAATTTTGAAATTATCAAGACATTGTTTTTGTTGTTTATGAAAATCCTTTTTCCCTGACTTGTCTTCCATTTTTCTCTGTATCAAAATTGTTCAGACAAGTGTTTTCTATCTGCTTGTTAACAATTTAAAATGAAAAAAAAAATAGAAAGAGAAAAAACCAAAAAAATGTTTTTAGAAAGTAAACAGCTCTTTAACATCTATGTATAGATAAGATGAAAATAATGAACTAATTAATACCAAAACAGTGCTCCCTAAGTTACTTCCGACTCTCCACATCCAAAAGTTAATCAGGTGTGAGATCGCAGAAATTATTTCCTTATCAATACTTATCGGGTTTATGAATCCAGAACATGGAAAGTTTCAGATTGCACGCAAAGAGTGTCTGTCAATTTACCTGGTCATGGTTTAAACGAGTTTTCTAGACTCTCCAGTCAATTCTCTTCTTACAAGCTCCAGAATCTCGATAATCTGCAAAATCAATGACTAATTATTGAAACAGTTTACAATATTTGATTCATGAAAATAAAATCATCTCTCAACCTTCTTCATGAAGACAATGAATTATCTATTCCAAATTAGAAATAAGAAAACTATGTTTTGCACCGCCACATGTCACCATCTCCTAATTTAATTAAACATGTGACCCTCTCCAAACCTATGTTGCAAGTTGCAACACCGGTTACTATTGTTATTTTGAATACACACAAGCTGTAACTGAAAATATGCCATTATGGTCTCATCCATCTTTGAAGTTATACTTAACAAATCTAATTGGAAACTAAAAATGGTAAGAACTTCCGCATGGAGTTTCATCAGTAGCTATTTAATGAGACAATTCTTAGCCGAATGGCAGGGTTGAGCTGGTAGGCTGGCTCTACACAGTTTTACGAATAAACCAAAACAAATATGGCCAGTACAACTATCATAATGCCGCCCTACCTAGTTTTACAAAGCCACACGTCTTATATCATAATCATATTGGATTCACATAACAGTGATTCATTTCCATGGGGTGACGAATTACCATTCAGGTTTGCAACAACAAAACTTTCATTTTCGGTCCAATTCTACATTACTAAGTAATATAGCAAAAACTAATGTGTACTGCTCAACAGAAGATACTGATATCAGTGACCCTAAGTGGTTAGATTTACAATAAAAAATGCAGCAATAACATTAACACAAAGTATCAGGGCGGGCAATTGAGAGGCACTGCCCTCTCCCACAAACTTTTGTTTTAGCCTTTTCTTTTTCCATGAATGTCTCGCTTTCAAATTCAATACCCCTGATTGCCACACCTCAGTTGATTATATTAATTATGCCCATTCTGCTATGCAATGTAGAGCTCCTGACCCTTTATATCACGCACCATGATGAATAGTTTTCTAATAGAAACTGATGCTTGGAAGCTCATTTACTTCCCGGAGTCCAGAGTGGGGTCAAGATTCCCAACATCCAACTATACTTAAAAACAACTAAAGCTCGTATTAAATATCTGTACACTTTGGGTCTTTTTGGTTAGTGAAGATATTTTCTACTTCTATTAATAACTATTAATTATCACGAAAATGTCCCACTATTGTATAATAAACAGCAAAAATGATAAAAATAGACTCTTTATGGTAATATCACAGCTATTTCCACTATACATACCTCAATTATGTACAATCATTAAAAAGATATGCAGAAACAAAATATTCTCACCCCAGGGTAATGTTGCAATATTGGTGAATAATGGTCGAGTGCAACGTATATCCTTTCAAGGAGTCTGAGAAGAGTATCTACCTCGTCTCCTAAAAGATCAACCTGAAAGATCATAGGGTCAAAAGGTCAATAAATCATCGATTCCATATCTATTTTTTTTCCTTCTAATAACACTACTTGCTTTGAAACCTTGATTTATCCTCACGATTTGACCCATTTGAACCAACCATTAATTCGCTGGCCACAACATGCGGCAAAAATTATATATAGTAGTGGGGGCAACTATAAAATGTTGGCATAAGAAAATATTGAAGTTTTTATGCTATGCAGAATCTCGTAAAAAATCCAAAATACCCAAGTTTTTACAAATTACTATTGTCCTCATAGTATTTTCATATTTTCAAAATGTTGTATGATTTCTTCATTGTCAATACTATCAAAACCATTTTCTGTGTATGTTAACATTTAGGGTGTCTACAGTGTTAGAACAGCCAAACAAATTAGAAGGGTGAAGGAATAATTAGTACTGGCTTATCCTCCTTTTTGGCACTTATAACATTTGCATTCGTTTTAAAAAATATCTTGTAGGGACAGATTTTAATTTATTCCTAAGATTTGACGATTAACTGTTATTCCGCCCGATTTAATCATAATCCGATTCTGTGTAGACTCTTAATCGCTGAGGGCAAGCAAATCACAGAATCGTGTGTTTACGATTAAAAATGTGATTTTGACAACCATGGTGACACCTATATTTTTATGGGAACAAGTAAAAATTTGGGGGGGGGGGGGGGTGGGAATA
>Ga0315915_1007829_pt1 | contig 12654 bp, 5 predicted proteins | sample MpolbnodulesMG_FD_207738 | JGI IMG/M metagenome (GOLD analysis project Ga0315915, IMG submission 207738) | Medicago polymorpha root nodule microbial communities from Los Angeles, California, United States - branched nodules | ecosystem: Host-associated > Plants > Roots > Nodule | place: USA... | reverse complement strand
TTTGTTTATTAAAATCAATTCCGCATTAAAAAATTACCGCGTAAAGAAATTTAGCGCAATTTAGGTTAGTTAGTAAAAATAATAATTTAGTTAGTAATATGATTTGCGCGTAAAGAAATTTAGTGCAATTTATATTAGTTAGTACAAAAACAACATTAAGTAATAATTTAATATGTGAACGTTATAGTTTTGGGAAACGGGGTGTTACACTAGACCTAATAGTTTATGTGTGCTATTACTTTAATTTGCATTGTTAATTACTTTTTCTAAACCAATTAAATTTAATTATTTTTCGACAAATTAAATTAAATTCTTTTTTATAATTATTTTTTTTATTAAATTTTAATATTTTGATTTTTTTAACAAATAAAAAACATTTTTTTTAAAAAAAATCGTACGCAATTTGCCAGAGGTTAACCCCTCGCAAAGTCGCTGGCATGTTTTGAAAAGGACTGATGTGATGCTGACACACAGTTTGCAAAAGCCTGCATTGACCAGAAAAGCCTGCATTTACACAAACACAATTTGCCAGGGGTTGAGCCAGGGCCTCTGCCAGGGGCGCATTTGCCAGGAGCTAAAGCCCTGGCATATTCATTTGCGATGAGCAGATTTGCTGGTGATTCTGCTCCTGGCAAAACTCCTGGCAAACGTCCATTTGCCAAGGCTTTTTGCATTTTGCCAGGGCTTCTGCCCCTGGCAAAATGCAACATTTCTTGTAGTGTATCTTTCATTTAATGATTCTCTTTTTAATCTTAGTGGGTGTATTTTTTTATGAGAGTATATTAGTAAAAATATCTAAAAAGTTACATTAATTAATGATTATATTGGTTTTGATTATTTTTGCTTTTGCTTCTTATATTAAGGACCCGAGGAGGTACATAAATAATACCTTAAAATTCTAGAAAAAAAGGGAACATTACAATTAAAGAAGTCTTATTTTTATTTTGTCATTTTGTGTTCACCTAGAAGGTTTAGACATTTTGTCCCCTTCTTCTTTGTGTTACTATAAAAATAGATCAAACGCTCTATTTATTTTGACCCAAAAACTCAACCCTCTGATATGTGCATATGAAAGGGAAAAATTGAAGCTAACCGAAAATACGATTTTTTTATAAATAAATTAGAAATCAAATCAAATTTTAAATAATTGTAACGATAACTCATGTCAATTGATAAAAAGGAGCATTATGATTGTAGTCTAACGAACCCGGATACATTAATCGCGGGCTCAAACCAGCGAACCTGTGTACGAAAATGAAACCATATAGCAAGAAAGGTTATGTGTGATTGATTAAAGTACCAACCCAGGTCTAAAAATGGAAAATGATAAACCATGAATTTTGTTATAAAAAAAATCATACATGAATTATTTCAAATAGTAAGAAATTAACGTTAGAACAAAAAAAATACAAACAATCAATTATTCCAATAATAAATTGGTTCGATGATAAGTTTGATTCATGTCTCTTGTTGAAAATATTTTGTTTTGGAGAGAAGAATATGCACCATTAAATTCAAACAATGTAGATCAACTCTACATAATACATACAGCATAACATAACAATCTAGTTAATTCAACCCTAATAACTCCTAACAAATAAATGAAAAATCATTAATCACGAGCACAATCAAATGAACCCATCTACAAATATTAAACCATATAGCATAAAAGTTTATATTTGTGGCCCATTAAAGCACCAAACCGGGTCTAGAACTGAAAAATGAACTGATCATCAACATAAAAACTGTCCATATACCATCAACTGCTTGAATTAATCAGGTTGAAAATTAAATGTAGAATGAATTTGTTAAGTTGGATTTTTATTAAGCGATAAATAAGTAATACTCTTTTTTAAAAAAAGGTAATAAGATGATTCATACAGTGCAATATTGAAGCAACACAATTGCATAGGTGTCAAATGAACCGTTTTTACTCCAGTCATATATTATAAATAATAAAAAGTGATGCTTCCTCCCTTTGCAGAAAAAATGCCTCCTATTACAACAAAAAAGTTAAGAAATCGTGAAAATAGTATTTTGACATGAAAAGTGAAAATTTGAGATTATGGAGATTGTGTTGAGAGTCTAAAGATTTATCACTTTTTTTTTTCATTTTCAAACTTCAATTTTAAAATTTGAGATTATGGAGATTGTTTGAAAATTTTAAACTTCAATTTCAAACTTCGATTTTGAGAGTCTAAAGACTTGTCAGTTTTAGTTGATTATTTATATAATTTATTTTAATAATGCAAGCATATCTTGTCTTTTATTATCATTTTTTTCCCAATCAAAATAGAAACTGTTATTGTTAGAGAATGTATTGGGAATTTCAGGGTAAAAAAATTTCTTTGATCTTGGAGTCCTATAGGAAAAAATAGGAAAGATAGAAAACTATTTAGTATAAAAATTTACAAATAAGATTTAGTATGATCTGCCAATATATGATGAGATATTAGAAAAATGAATAAAATAAATAAGCTCCTTATTATTTTTTATGAAACAATGAAATAACTTATTTTGTTAATAAAGTGAAATATAATAGCTTATGAGTGATATACATCGTATTAATTTTTTTGTTGAAGATACATATATTATTATTGAGTTTTTCTATCATATACAAAATTATTCATGTTAGAAGTACAAAATCATAAGTTTGTATTTGAACTTATACATTTTATATTAAATATATAATTATTTAGTAAATAATTCTTGTTTTTCAATAAAAAAAGTTATTACTTTTAATTGCTTTAACATGTGAAATATTGCAAATATTAAAAAACCCATTATTAATCAAAGAAAAAATTTAGAAAAACAAAAATTAACTTTTTATGATTTATTTTTAATAAATAAATAAGTTTTCTGATAAAAATAATAATATAACAATTCTTGCAGAATAAAAAGAGAATATGAAAACATTTTGAAGAAAAACTGATCAACCAAGTTTTATCACCATTTAAAAAAGATCGAGACAGAGGAAATTGTGGTTAGAAAAGTAAGAAACAATTCTTTTTTCTTGTTGAGAGGAAAACAAAGAAAATGTTATTCTTACATTTTGTTATCATATTGATTTGTAAGAATTATCATTTCCCTAAACGAAATACCGAATAAATAATTAAATATACTTTTGACAACAAAAACACTAAATTTTAAAAAGAGACTAATTGATAAATAAAGGAGCCAAAAAAAAAAGAAGCAAAAAGCACACCTTGATAGCAAACAAAGGATAAAAAATAGGCAGAAGTGTGCGCTTTTTCATATTAGAGTTTTACATATTTATAGGAAAAATGGACCACTCTCATCAGTGCCCCCATTTGATTTTTCAAAATAGCATCAATTTCAGAAATAAAAAGCATTTAATTTACCAATAAATGACGATCATCAGTCAATCCTTCCATTAATATATCTTTTAAACTGCATTAACATATGAAATTATGCATGTTGTATATTATTATGTCTATATACACCCATATTTCAAAGTTTCTAAATTACTAATATTTGTGGTCCTTTTTATCAGTGAATATCTCCATAATTTTTTTGATAAAATATTAATATTGAAAACACCACCTATGAATTGATCTGAGTGCTGAGAGATTTGTGTAAGAAAGAATATCATCTCAGGGAGAACATATCCTATGTAATTTATATATTCTTTGACGAAGATTAGTCATTGTTAAATGACAGTAGAAACTTCCTACCTATGACATCGAAACCAAAAGAAAAATGGTAATTCAAAACCATTAAAAACTTTTTTTGTTGATTGCATGTGCTATTGATATATTTCAAGCTCAAATAACATGTTATTGGTGTGTTGGTTTGCACATTATATTTCAAAGGATATCTCACACTTAAACTTATCATGAGAATAATGTGATATGTAATTGACATTTTTTAATTTTTAATAGTATGTTTATGTTATTTATTATAGATTATTTACATTTGTCAAAAAAGTTATTAATTAATTACAAACAACTGTAACTTTTAATTCAAACGACGGCAACCAAAGTTCCTATTTGTAGATAGGATATTGAAGAAAAAAAAATACATGTGTCAATTACTTCAAACGACTGCAACCAAATTTCCTATATATGCAACAATGCGAAATAGAATATGAAGAAAAAAAATCAATACATGTAGCAAACCCTATGGAACACACAAAATAGCTTTTAAGTGAATTGATAAGTAATTCTTATATCAATTAACTTTTTCTTTGATTCTATACATCTAAAGATGATTCATACAAAATTAAACTCACGATACATAAATGAATAGTAACGTATCCACAAATATATAATGGTATACCCAGGCACATAAGGTTAGAAAAAGAAAACCAATGCATCTAATATTTAGTTTCATAACACATCAAAAAATTATGGCATATCAAAGTATAAGAATATGATAGCTAGTTTCACCCCTATGCTTAGTAAAAGGAGTGAACCCTTTGCTTCAAAATCTCATACAAAAATAAAAAAAAACTTCTCCATACATAGATGAGTATATTTTGATACTTTTAAAAGCTTGCCTCAGATCAAGGATATTAGTATACTTCTGAAAAAGAGACAGAAGAAACGATGTGGTGGAAAGTGCCTGCAAAATTAACCTATTTATAGGACAATCAGAGATGTAGTTTTGTTAAGTCAATTTTTTTGTAGTAATTAGATTTTATTGAAAATGAATATGCTTTAAAATCACATCATGTGACAATTTCAAGTCAACACATTTCTCTCTCAATAATATTCTGCTACACAATTTTATAATAATTTTTACTAATATTTTGCTGCACTTTTTTTCTATAGAGTCATTTTCACCAATTTTATAATAATATTCTGTCGTTTTCTACATGTTTTTTGTTAATCATTTTCACTAATAACTGGATTCATTCTAATTAATATTTCACTAATATTCTCTCCTTAATTTTTTGTTGTACACTATTCTTCTACACGTTTATTTGTAGGGTAATTTTTTTGTTTAAGTGACCCTCATGGATTGTTAACTATCTTTTCAAAGGATTATCAAGCATTCTAAAAATTACTATTTTTTGTTTGATCAAATTAAAAAAATTAAATAATTTAATTGACGACAGAGAAAAGCCAAATCGGAAATTTTAACTTGCCAATTAACATTGCCTTATATAATTATGTCATGAAAATTGGGAATTTTAATCATCATTTGCCAAGTGGCACAATGCACATGTGGAGAGCCTAATAGAAAAGAAGCATTTAATATAGATCAAGCTAAAACATTTGCAATTGTATATATATATATATATATATATATATAGATATAGATATAGATAGATACCATGAGACTTTTTTTAAGTGACGAAAAGTCTTGATTGAATACCTCAAGACTTTTTTAAAATGACAAAGAGTCTTGATTGAATACCACAATACTTTTTTTAAATTGCAAATAGTCTTGATTGAATACCACAAGACTTTTTCATAATTAAAAAGTCTTTTAAAATCCCTTAAAATCCTAATCCAATACATCCTCTTAATCAAGGTTGTGAAAGAGTTTTTTTTTATCAAAGCACTAAAATATAAAAGATAGGAAAGTATTCTTTAGGAAACAATTTGTAAAAGGAGTTGCAAATATGAATACCAAGATTTTGTGCTAGGATTAGACGTCGTCAACTACTCATTCGGTGCATCCTCTTAATCTATTATATAGTTTATAAGATTCAATTATGTTTGCACATATCCTTCATCGTATGTTTCCATGTTTTTCGAATGCGGTAAAAGCATCAGCTGCTGGCAACGAATAGGTTTGTGTTATGATATTCTGCAAACTATTCTACCTTTCGCGTCATGTGTGGAGATTATTTTCTCAACTCTGCAGCAGTTCGACAACCATCAAAAGCAAGTTTTTGGAGTTACCCTATGGAGTATCTGGAAACATAGAAACAATAGAGTTTGGAATGATGCGCAAGAATCGGTTCAAGACATTTGTGATCGAGCTGGAACATTACTCACAAGTTGGCAGAATGTGCAGGTTACTCGGCATGTTCAACCAAATATTTCAGCAACGCATGTGTGTGCGCAATGGAAGAAACCAAGCCCAGGACGTTATAAATGCAATGTGGATGCATCGTTTTCCAACTCTCTCAACAAAGTCATCATCAGTGTTTGCATAAGAGATGAGAAGGGACATTTTGTCCTTGCAAAGGCAGAATGGTTTGCACCGATTGTTGGCGTTGATATGGGGGAAGCGATGGGGCTCTTAACCGCTATGCAATAGGGTTAAAGATTTACAACTGCTGAAAATATGGTTTTTAAAATGGATTCTAAAACGGTGGTAGATAGTGCTTATGGAGGAAGCAACGAGGTCTCAAATTATATGGCCATCATCAATGATTGTATAACGCATGTTAACAATTGATTTAACGAACTCAAACTTGAAGTTCATTCGGAGACAAGCAAACGGTGCTGCTCATAGCTTAGCTGAGGAAGCTCCGTCTAATTCTAGTTTCCATATTTACTCTAACATTTCATCTTGTATTTCTGACATTCTAATTAATGAAATGCAATAAACTTATTTATGTCCAAAATATATATATATATATATATATATATATATATATATATATATTTCATGTCTGGAAAACGACGTAAAATCCATTGTATCAATTGATTCATTTTGCATATGACTTGATAGGGTGTGAATGGAAACTTAGTTGTATTTCTATAAATTAGTATCTACACATGATTTAATCCAAACCCCTTAGATAAAACGTCGATGTCTCACACTTTCTAATTCAAAATTTTGTTTTCGGTTTGCACGTTAGAAAAAAAAAACATTAAGAAAAGAATTCAACCAAAGAACACAATGAATAATAAATTATACATAATTTCCAAACCAAGAGTATTTCCTATGAAAAATTCATATATATACACAATAATAATAATAATAATAATAATAATAATAATAATAATAATAATAATAATAATAATAATAATAATAATAATAATAATAATAATAATAATAATAATAATAATAATAAGTAACTGAATAACAGTCATAAACTACAAAAACCCACTTAGGTTAGCCTGATGTTTTTGACTTGGGACCTATGAGTGTGTTACTCTTCAATGTCTCGGGTTCGATTCTCCCCGGTATTTGGGTGGCTAATTTAGCTTAAAAAACAGTCATAAACTACAAGTCTTTGACACATATAGATATGGTTCCACCAGGGCCGTTCCAATAAAATTGGAGGCTGGACTCTAATATTAAAACTGGCCCCTAATAAAAAAATTTAATGATAATTAAAACAATTACAAATTAACAATAAACATTATTTTGATTTGATTTGTTTTGTTGAAATTTTTTTGTTGATAGAAGCGTAAGTTTGGGCTAACTTGTCCATTTACTTTTGAATTTTGTCAAATAATAAGTGTTTGGTTTCGACCTACATAACAAAAAATAATATTATTCTACATTCCAACAATTATACTCATATCCCGACAAATAATTGAGGCCCCCATAAATTGAAGGCCCGACTCCATATAGCTCTTTACGCTTGCCCAGGAACGGCCCTGGCTTCCACGTTTCTTCGAGCATTCAATCTTTCCTTTTCATTAGTAATTTGAAATTCTTGCTTTGTTGTCGAAGCTGACTGGCGTTGAGACCTCTTAATATTGCTAAGTGTTAACATAATTTGTCAAAGCTAGCAACCTTTTCGAAAAGAGTGTACACACCAAACCTAACTTGGCATATCTTTTCTTGTCGATTTCAATGTGTCGAAAATCCAGTCTATCACCTATTAAACTCCCTATTATAAAGGTTCATGGGAATATTATAACATTAACCTGACATCTTTTTTAAGAATACCTTGAAATAAAACCTCAATTTTTATATTCTTTCTTGAAAATAAATTTAGTAAACTTGAAACAAACATGCCTTTAAGCCTATTGTTTTTGCATGTCTGAGCTAAAATCAATAAGTTTACTTACTCCATTGTTTGTTTTATTTATATTTGTGTTAATTTGATACTAATCTCCTAAAAAAAATCATTTGATACTAATATTTCATGGTTTTTATTACTCATTTTTTCTCATTTTAATTGTCACTTTTGCACCCTTTTTTTCGTCATATAATAAGTGTCACTTTAGAGTATCAAAGCAACATTTTTTCTCACTCATACCATTTTTAATTTATTGTGTTTATCTTCACTTAACTACTCCAATTACTACAATTAATAAAAATGTTTTAATAAATTGTAGTAATTTTACTATTAAAGTCAACGTGACAAATCATATTATGAAGAATCGTGCACAACTAAAAGCGACAATTAAAATGAGAGGAGGAAATCCTTTATAATAATTACTCCCTCCGATCCTATATATAAGAAAATTTTCAAAAAAGAAAATGGTCATATTTATAAGAAAATGTCACAAGTTTTAAGGTGTAGTTATTGTTTAAAAGGCTTTTCTATCCCTTAATTAATGTTTGTATTTTTAATATTAGTGGGTGTATTTAATGTTTCACAATTTTTATGAAGGTATATTTGTATAAATATTTAAAAAGTTACAATAATTAATGATTATGTTGGTTTTGATGTTTATTATAATAAGGATCGGGGGAGTATACGTCTAATTTTTTAAAACAACCATCAACCCTCAATAAAGTATCAAAAAAATATTTGGATGAGAAACAACAATTCGACTCGACAATTTGAGGCCCAAAGGTCTATATCGGTGTAATCTTAAATTGTGTTTGAGAATTAGACTCTGATTGGAACTTTGTTTCAGTCTCCTATCCAAACCAGCTATGTAAATTCACCTTACTTAGAGAATCACAAATAAATTTAAGTTCTGTACAATTCACCACTCAATCTCAAACAAAGGGCGTGGGTTCTAGTTACTTGACTCTCATCGATCTTACGATACTTTGGTGCTGCAGTCAGACTATATTACCAGAGTCACTGCTCTATGTGTGAATTACTCAACGATTTCAACTATTGTTCAAAAGTAAATATGTTTCTTCAACTGTTAAAAATCGTCCCCATTAAAAAAAAACACATAAAACGACTAAAGACAAAACAAAAACAAAAGTCAAATCCATAATAAAGAGAATGAGGTGGACAATTGTCAAATGTTGGATGTACTAATCGGCAATCGTCTTCTGGTCGTCTAGTCCCAAGAGAACGCTAGGCGAGTTCGAGGGTTGATTCGTGATAAAAGTTGTATTCGAAAAGGGTCAGGTTTCCATATAGGTATCTACCGCGAAAGATCAGACGTTGGGCGGCCACTGGGATCTCAGTCTTGTCATGAATCATCTCTTTCAGTTTGTCTAACTTGTCTGATTTCTTAACTTGAAGGGTCATATACTTTCCATTTCGGCCCTTTAAAAAGATTTGGATCTGCACCACAATTGCCATTAAATCAATAAAAGAAAATTTGAGACTTATGATACTTCAAGAATTTATCAAAAAATAGAAAACACAAACAACCCTTTTTTGGCGTTTGAAAAACCGATGAATTTGAGATAATTTTCTAGAGTATAAATTCAAAACATAAAATAAAATACCAAGATTTCAATAGGAAAATAGCCAAAGCAAAGAATAGGATATAGGAAATACCGTGGAGGTTACGTGAATGCAAATTTCTAGCTTGAGAGGTTCAGAAGAACCAAATGGAATCACAAGAAACTCTGATGAAAGATTTGCTAAAGTAACCTGTTGGACATTCTTTGCAATAGAGTGTAATTTCAGTTTTCTTATCTGAGACGTAGACAATATATCATAACTATACTCGGACTCAAATGTGTCTAGACCAAAGCAGCAAATATTGACTGAATTTCCTAACAACGTAGTACTATTATTGAGAATAAATAGTTTGTCAAAATTTTCCTCTCGAAGAACAATGGTTTCATCATTAGACTTCAAGGAGACAGTGAAGGATTTCCCATAAGAAAATTTGATTTGAGAATCCCCGTGTTTATCGCTGAAATGCATACAAAACACGTTTGATGATTGAACAAAGTCACAACCTGAAAAGGGACAGTAACATGGCTTATAGATGCATGTTTCTTCATGCATCCTCTTTATAGTGTAACTTATTTTCAGCCTGCAACCATAGTTCACATTTGGACATGACATTTTGATAGATCGCAATAGATTCTCGATGGATTTACAGCGTTTTGAGCTGATGGACAATGAGCACTTGTGACACTTGTTCTGAAGTTTGGGACAGCAGATAGAGCAAACAATATGACCATTATCACACTGCATTGCAACAAAAAAGAAAACCATCAAATTAAGAATCAGATGCGCAACCATAATAATAGGGTATTTTTCTATATTGACTCCACTGTAACTATTATCTTACCAACCCAAAATGACATAACCCAGTTAATACACTAGAGACATATTATATAAACTAATATTATATTGTATGTGCCAAAATAGTTGTATTACTAATTTACTTTATATGTTGGAAATGAATCATTAATCGTTGGGCTTTAAGCCTCTAATTTAACCTTTGGTTTTATTTAAAGGAAAAAAGAAAATACCACAAAACGGATATAAAGAAAAATGGTACTCATTGACAAGTGAAAGACGAAAAGTTGAATGATTTTGTAGTTGTATGTGACTCACTTACAATACCAAGTCACAATCGGAATCCCAAGGCTCAATTTTATTCGTTGGGATTTTATTCCTCGGATATTATGAAAATTGACATTCATTTTTGTGAACAGTGATCTAATTTGGGTGGAATTAGTGATCTTTCAAGAATGTTGGTGGAAACTATAAAACATATTGTTGGTGTACTTACTTCTGAAGTTAGCATTACTTTTGCATGTGGCAAGTGCAACTGTTGAAAAGAGTTTCTCTTCTATGAATTTTGTTAACAATCAGATGCGCAACCATATGGGAGATGAGTTTTTGAATCATTGTTTGTTAACATACATATAGAGCGGTATATTTGATAGTGTTAAAAATGAAAAAACATCCTAAAACACTTTCAAAATATGAAGTTACAAAGAGGGCAATTATAATTCTTCAATATTATAGTATCTTTAGTTTTTGGACATACAATGGTACCATTATTGTAATCTTCAATGTCTTGCTTAGTGATAATGACTTCATCATTTTATTTGTTATAAATTTATAAATTTTTGTATAAATATTTATGATAAATGACTTTGACCCCACTTATTAAAATTTATGGATTCGTAACATCATACCGGAGCTGCACTTAAAATGCAGCGGCAATATAGATATCAAAGTTTAGGGAAACAATACAAGAAACCATACGCATATAAAATCTCACAAATAGAATGATATACAAAATTAAAGACATTCTTACTTATTTATCGAAGCTTATTGTTACTAATATTAAAACCCTAAGGAAATAAGTATCAAGTCTATAAGGCTTAAAATAACTCATCAAAGTATTTAAAATAAATTCAAGTGATTCCTTAAATAGAATAAAGTGAGAAAATCAATCTTTGTTTATTTATAATCTCTTGATATGGTTATGTTGTACATGACAACAAACTTGTGAAATAAAACAAACCGAATGAATACCTGAAAGACGCGAATACTTAAGGGTTGATAACAACTGCAGCAATCAAGTACGGTAGGGTTGAAAATTATTGCAGAAACGGAGCTATTCTTACTAACATAGTCTATGGAATCAACGATTTCTTCATTGTCTTTCGTGCATGGCTCCGTTGCACCTTTTACCTAGCAGTGATTAAAAAAAGTAATATATTATCAAAATCAAGTTTTTGAGTAAAGCGAAATCACGTTGTTCTAGTAAAATAAAATCAACCTCTTAAAACAAAATACTCACAGAGAAACAAGAAAACATTTTCTTCAAAAAAGAAAAAAAGAAATGAAGTATAGACATTTTCATTGGCAATGCTTTTGGCCGCTACCGATCTGAAGAGTATCACAGATATAACCTTATTTGAAGCAAAATATGGCCACGCACGCTTGGGTTTCGCCAAAAAATATGACTATCCGTTTTTTTTGAGAGAAAAAATATGACTATCCGTTATAAATTAATGTTTTTTTTTGTTGATTTCCCATTATTTAATTAAGTAAAAAAACTTTACTTCGATTAACATAATCTTTTTCCGTAAGAACAGGAGGGGTTAACACCAAAAGTATTACCTCGTCTTTGTTACAAGACCCTTTTAGAAAATTGACTGGAATTAAGAAAGTTGGTATTATATCAAATTTGTTTGTAATCTCTTATTTCTTACGGTTAACCCGAACGTAAAATGTTGCTTTAAATTTAAACTAACTTTAATGATTAATTTTACTGTATTACCCCTATTTAATTAATCCTATTTAATTTAATCAAAATGTTATTTTCTCTTATTCCTTAAAGTTAACCCGAACGCAAAATGTTGCCCTAGATTTAACCTAACTTTAATGATTAATTTTACTGTATTATCCCTGTTTAATTAACCCTATTTAATTTAATCAAAACTTATTGCTTAAAGTTAACCCGAACGCACAATGTTGCCCTAAATTTAACCCAACTTTAATGATTAATTTTACTGTATTACCCCTATTTAATTAACCCTATTTAATTTAATCAAAATGTTATTTTCTCTTATTCCTTAAAGTTAACCCGAACGCAAAATGTTGCCCTAGATTTAACCTAACTTTAATGATTAATTTTACTGTATTACCCCTGTTTAATT
>Ga0315915_1007827_pt1 | contig 12658 bp, 4 predicted proteins | sample MpolbnodulesMG_FD_207738 | JGI IMG/M metagenome (GOLD analysis project Ga0315915, IMG submission 207738) | Medicago polymorpha root nodule microbial communities from Los Angeles, California, United States - branched nodules | ecosystem: Host-associated > Plants > Roots > Nodule | place: USA... | reverse complement strand
AATAATAATAAAAGTTGTTACAAAGTTAATATTGAGATTTGAAATTAATTTAAGGATAATTATGGCAATGCAATCAAATTTTAAAAAGATTTGCTCCCCTCCCATTTCCTTCCCTCCCCTTCTAAAAATTGAACCAAACACTTCAAATTAAAAATCTCCCCTCCCCTCCCCGCCAAAACTCTCGAACCAAACGGACCCTAAGTAAATCAAAATATCACCAATTGCATAAATCAAAAAGTTAAAAAAATATTTGTTTTGCAATTTTATAAATTAAATTAATTTTTTGTTTTATACCTCATTAAAATAAGATAAATAATATTTTACAATCATTTAAGAATAATATTTAGCAAAATTAAAATTTTAGTCCCTTAACTTAAATTTAGGTAACAATTTTGTCCTTTATCTTTTTTTCATTTCAATTTTGTCATTTTGGTCTATTTACATATGAATTTTCAAGTTTCAAATTCATGGTCTATTTTCATATCGCATTTCAGCCTTCAAATTTATGGTCTTCATCTATGTATACATAAGAATATTAGATTTGAAACTTGAAAATTCATATGAAAATAGACCAAAAGGACAAAATTAAAATTAAAAAAAAAAAGATAAAAGTGAAGATAGAGACGATGCATGTCTCCTTATTGTTGTCTCTCACACATTTTCTCTCTCTACATTTAGTTTCTCTTTCTCTCTCTCATTCATGACAATGCATGTCTCCTTACACCTATAAATTCAAGACAATGCTTTAGCTTGAGATTCATCCAAAGAACTCTTTCTTCACCGACCAAAAACTGTCCTCTTCAACAAAAAAAAAAAACTTTTGGTGTCAATCATGGCTGTAGCTAATGCTGAGCTTGATCTACCAGCTGGATTCAGGTTTGATCCAACTGATCGCGAGTTTGTTGAGATCTACCTGACGAGGAGAATTCTCAACCAACCTCTTCCAACTCACTTGTTTGAATTCGATGTATTTCAAACTGAGCCGTGGAGGCTGCCAGGAGGTTTGTGAAAGAAAAAAAAGTTATTTTTCTATTGTTTTTTTAGCCCTTTATTCTCTTTCTTATGACCATTGTGTTTTATCAATAAAAATCAAATTTTCCTAGTGTTCTTTGATGGATTTTCATCGATCTTGAGAATGAACGTTGTGTCTTAGACATGCAATTGATTTATTCATTTTGGGTCATTTTGTGTGCAGAAAATAGGTACTCTTTGGAGCATAGGAAGTACTATTTCTTTGATCTCAGGAACCGTCTGTTCGAAAATATGGATGCAAGGCGAGCTGGAAATGGTGAATGGAGAATAGTTCAAAGGAACGAGGAAATTGCTCTTTCAAACAATCAATTGATTGGGAGAAAGAACACATTTCTTTACTGGAGTGGGCAAGGAAATCAAGCTCTGATGACACGATGGTGGATGCATGAATTTGTCATCGGTAGAATTTTTGATCCAACTAGGGTAATGAATACAATAGTAATAATGTGTTTTGGTATTTTCAGCTGAAAATCATGCTAGTTTTATGCAAATTTGATTCATTTTTTGCCTTGTTTGTTTATTAATCAGTTACTATAGTCACTGAATTTTGAACTCAAATTAATGTAGGGGTCACCTGTAGCTGCCTATCGGATATTTAGGATATGAAGGTGGAAAAAGCTGAGAAGAAGGCCACCACACTAATGGAGAATGCAAGTGTTTCTGCCCCTCCGTCCTCTCCAAGAACTGATGTTTCATTTCTTAGGGTTTAGAATAGTTTTAATAGATCCATCTTTAGTTTAAAGAATTTATTTGTAATTCTTATGGACAATAAACAATTTTTAATCTTTATAGTTTTAGGAATTGTGTTTTGTATTTGGACTCATTTGAATAATACTAATAAGCAACTATTATATTTTAGACAGTGTTTTACTGATTATTTGTTCAGTCAACGATCAAGTCAATCCTAAGAAATCAAACACAAATATTAGTTGAAATCAAATTTTAGTAAAAAATACCAATTTAATAATATATGTATAGTAATATATATATATATATATATATATATATATATTAACTTAATAAGTTTAAATTACTAAATATCTTAAATATTAATTGATAATTTTTTTTATTAAAATTAAAAATGTACTTTCACGTCATTTTACATTTATAAGCTAGTTGAACTTAATTTTATCAAAAACTTTATATAGTTTATTAACAACCATCGACCATAAGCGATTAGCTATAACCTATGAGCTAGCCTATATGTTATCCCCTATATTTATGAAACAAAGCCTATAATGCGACCCAATTAAGACTCCTATTTTATAATTACATTTTGTGACAATTAAATATAAACATTGGAAAAAAATTAGATGCTATTGAATTGGGTCTTAAATTAATTATAAATATATAGTCAACTGTATTTGATCTAAATTTGGACCAAATACATTTTCTTTTTGTGTTACTCAGTTAATGTTTGCCTTTTACGCCCTATTATATAATGATTAGATTTTTAAGGCCTTCATGCCTTTACACCCACTTTAATGGCAGAAGAAACATCAATTTTTCTAATTTTGAAAAGAAAAGTGTAATTTTGTAAGAGACACACAATTTGTGTAAGTAATTTTCTTTTGGTTGCTAGATTATTGCTTGTTATTTCTCTTGGGAAGAATTTTGAACATGGTCTTTTAGTCCATTTGGTAAGGATGAGCTTAACATGTAAAATCAAATATTTAGCTCTGCTGGTTGCCATCATTTCTAGGATTTATCATGATATGTTTTTATTATATGCAGCAACAACAAATTGAATGGATTAATAAAAAAGATTAGGTTTGATGGTGAATAAAGCCAATGTGAGATATGTAGGTATCATATTGGAGTAAACACTCGATTAGGAATATGAATATCACATCGGTGGAAAATACACTGATACGAAAAAGAACATAGTCCAGATGTCTTGTATTCTTTTTGATGTCTTGCTTTTAATTGAACAAAACAAAAAGTGATAACCTTTATTCAAATTGGTTAAGCAAACAAGCGTCACTACCGATAAGCAAACATATCTACACACAGGGGCGTAGCCCTTCGTGGACAAGGGGTAGCCTTGGCTACTCCAAAAAATATATTATTCTTCAATTAGTTGAAAAGTTGAGTCAACAAAAGTTGATTTATCTCGACTGAATTTTAAACCAGATGCATCAACTTTTGTTGACACAACTTTATTTTATAAATAGGACCGGGGGGAGTATGAGATAATGAAATTTTCAAATAAGATATTTAATATAAACTAAGGAACTAATAATATATTGGTCTAAGTGGTAAGAGACTGGAACTCCTTAAGAAAGTGGACACATGTTTGATACCTTACTCTCGTGCACGAATAAAATTTGGTTGGAAGGAGAGAACTCACTTTGTGTATCACCATATTGACTCACCGACACCAAATAATACGGTAATCCAGTCAATAAAAATACAGACAAATGAAGTACTTGTCTCTCATTATTTAATACGGCGTAAAAGTCAAACGTCAGATGAGTAACACTAAAAGTAAAATGTATTTGGTCCGAATTCAGATCAAATACATTTGACTGTTTATTTATTTTAATTTAAGACGCAATTGAATAGCATCAATTTTTCTTCCAACGTTAGATATTTAAATGTTGTATTATATTATTCTTCTGTCTTTGTTGTTTTCCTGAACATGATGTTACTATAGGTTACATATGTTGCAACTACTTTGGTGGATTCTAAACTTAGTGCAGAAGAGCGTAATGATCTATTTGATTTGTTATCTAGGAAACTTTTCAACTTATGTAGTTTTGATGAAGCTGCACAATTTTTTTGTTTATTTTTTTTGAAGAAATGAAGCTGCACAATTGTTGATGCCACACTCTTTTGCAATGACAGTAAGTTCAGGTTACTCAATTGTGCACCGACAAAATGAATGTAGAACGTACACTTTTGACATTCATTTTGCATGTACAAAATGAATGTACGTTCTACATTCATTTTGTAGATGTCAATAGATTTTACAATGAAGTGTATGTGTTCTAAAAGTAAACGTCAGATTAGTCAATATTATCTCAATAATTTTTTTTTAAATTCAAAAAATATTATATAATGTTTTGTTTTTTTAATTATGAAAGATATTTTCCAATATTTTTATTTTTTGTATAAAAAATAAAAAATGAACTTTTTAATTTCGAAAGAAAATATGCAATTTTTTCCAAAACTTTTTTCATTTTTTTAATTTTTCCAGTTTTTTTTTCATTATTTTTAATTTTTCTCATTTTTTTAAATTTTTCTTGATATTATTTTTAATTTTTCCAGAATTTTCTCATTTTTTTTAATTTTTATAACCCCAAAATAAATTGTTGGCTCATCGTAAGATAAAATAGACATGCATAATCCAATGGTCGTTTTTAAAGAAAATTGATCAAACAGTTTAAATTAAAAAATTAATAGGGTCTATGGTGGACCACTCTTAAGGTTGGTCCACCATAGACATTTGAAGTTAAAGTTAACGGTCAGCGACCTTTTTGAATAATGGAGCAAACGTTGGGGGACCAAAATGATGATTTTAGGACTTATGAGACCAAAATGAAAACTGAAAATTAGTTGAGGGGCCATTGGATCAATTTAGCCTTAAAGAATTTATTTGTAAGTCTTATGGACAGTAAACAATCTTTAATCTTTATAGTTTTAGGAATTAAGTTTTGTATTAGGACTCTTTTGAATAATACTAATAAGCAACCATTTAAAATTTAGGAATGTCCGAGGTATTGGCAATGTCGATACTACAATTGCTTTACGGATTTTTTTTTACATCTCATAGGCCTTTGTTAATTTTTGTTGCGGAACCAATCATTGATTTTGAAAATGTTCCCCCTTGGTATTGGGATAGTTTTGGTTTTGGTTTGACATGCTTCCGGATGAGTTGCATACGAACTTCTATAGAGATAGAATTGGCCTACCCAATAATTATAGATTTTTGTGGTTTCTTTTTTTGTTTCCATTTGTTCTGTTTGGTTTCCTTTGAGAGTTTTGACCTACTCCCCCCCTCTCCTTGTATATATTTTTTCCTTTATTAATAAATTTTAGAGATTGGCAGACATAGGACGGAGGCATCCCGGGGTGCCAACCTAGTTTGGATGTTGGTGGTGCCTCCTGATGTCTATCTTCCTCCCTGCTTAGCAAAAAAAAAAAAAGATCATGTCAATCCTAAGAAATCAAACACAAATATTAGTTGAAATCAAATTTTAATAAAAAATACCAATTTAATAATATATATAGAAAGTGCTATCCGTAGGTTTTGGTGGGGTAGTGATGAAGACAGAAGAAAAATTCATTGGATGAGGAAAGAGAAGTTGTTGAAAGCTAAAATTGATGGAGGCTTGGGTTTTAAGTCTATATATGTATGAATTCAACCAAGCTATATGTTGGCAAAACAGGTCTGGAGATTACATACAAACCCAAACTCACTATTGGCTAGAGTTTTAAAGGCTAAATACTACCCAATGTGTGATGTTTTACAAGCTACTGTTGGTGACAATCCCAGTTACACTTAGAGAATCATACATCACACTATTTGGATCATTAACAGAGGGAGTTGTTGGGTGGTAGGAAATTGTGAGACCATAATGATTGGGAAAGAATTTCAAGCATGGTCTTTTAGTCCATTTGGTAAGGATGAGCTTAACATCTAGAATCAGATATTTAGCTTGGCTGGTTATCATCATTTCTAGGATTCATCATGATATGTTTTTTTTTATATGCTTTGATTGTTTTTTTTTTTTTTTTATATGCAGGAACATCAAATGAATAGATTAAAAAAAAAAAAAATTAGGTTTTGCATTGATGGTGAATAAAGCCAATATGAGATATGTAGGTGTCAAATTGGGGGATGTAAACACTCGATTAGGAATATGAATATCATATCGGTGAAAAATACATCGATACGAAAAAGACCATAGTTAGGATGTCTCGTATCCTTTTAGATGTCATTTTACTCTTAATTGAACAAAACAAAAAGTGATAACCTTTATTCAAATTGGTTAAGCAAACAAGCATCACCACCGATTATCAGCCATATCTACACAAAAATTTGATTGATATGCTTTTCAATATAACTCAATACTCCATGTGTGAAATTCTTTTATAAGAGGGAAAAACATATTCTTCCTGTGAAAGCTTGAGGATATAAGCAAAGTATAGTATTTAGGGTTGAAACTCATTCTCGTTTTATGCAAAATTGGATCCTTTTCTGACAAATATTTGACACGTTTCCCACATCTCACATCTATTTTTTTTTTGTTTCCTTATCCACCTGTGCTACATTATTTCAAATGGTCTCTGTGAAGATAGTTGTTTCGGTTGATGGTGTTATAAACACATAACAAATTTTATGTGTCATTGACTGTTTCTGCCACTCGCTCCCATGGTCTTAGTGAATTTTTGTTGACTTGTTAAGATTTGCCTACTTAATTAGTTACTTAGTATTTGACTTTCTTAGATTCGACTATCCTTCGTTCAACTAAAGGGAACTTGGTTGACTCTGAGATCGATCGTGTGCCATTCTCGACTAACAACTTAGCTATTCTTACATGCAAACGTTTACGTATAAAACCAACTTTTACAATATCAAAGGTGTTGCATGGCAGGTACTTGCTCAAGTACTTGTGTTAATCACATTTAAATAAACACCAATTCAGTTTGGTCTAGACAATTGCACACACCACCGTATATAACGATATATCAATTGTTGATTTGTATTTATCCTATTTCACCTTTTTATTTAAATTCCAGCAAGTAGTCTTTTTATTTATATGATCAAACAAATCATCATATCATGTCTTATCATCGTTTCTATTTTCATGTAGCACTCCTATTTCATGTATCTGCTGGTATGTCCATGTAAAAAGTGGACTTTACGATTTTAGAATATGAATTACCAACACTATACATTTGTAAGATATCTAGACATTGATGCATATTTAAAGTAACTAGATCTTTTCACTTAATTCAAATTTAACTCTAACATATATTGCTAGCAACTTGCAGCTAGTGGTTTACTTCAAAATTATTGCGGCAATACCCTAACTAAATAGGTAGGAATTATAATCCTTTGTATAGTATATTGCTACGTATTAGTCTGAAAGTAGCTAGGATTTTTTAAATTTTAGTTGCTAATTAGCTAGGAAATATTTTGATCGATAATTTTCCGCCCAATCCATGCTAAGGCCAATATGACAGCTAATTAAATGTGTTTTGCCAGGGCTACGAATTCGCTACTATTATTTTCGTAGCAGATCACTGATTTTCTCGTAGTGTATATATTACATATATCTACCTTCGAAGTTTAAATCTAAAACGTATTTATCTAACGAAAAGTTACTAGGTTATATGATAATAATTGAATTTGTAAATATGTGGAATTCAAACCAAATGCGATCTGCAAACTAGTGCTTTTTGCCAAAAACATATCTCACATATTGATATTATACCTTATTTTAATACCAATAACTGCAAGAATAACCCTCAAACAAAACATACACATTACCACATATTATATCTTTTTCCTCTCAAAGCATGTGAATTCCAAACATTAATTAACATGTTAAAGTTTGAATCCCAATCTCCATGAGCATGACTCATTTGGAAGGGACATTGCATGTAACATGTAGGGGACAGAGTTTGAACCTTGACTCCTCACTTATGATCTGAATTTTGAGACAATATGATTCTTGATAGAAGAAAAAAAATTGTATCCCACGTTGTCAAATTACCCGATATATATCTTCAAAAAGCATAATAGTATATTTATTAAAAATGAATTGCAATCCATTGTCACATTAACACACTTAAACACCTAAAATCCCTAGCATAATCTATATGTGATTTTTTTGACAAATTACACACATACTCATTAAAGAATGTTGTGGGTATGTGCGGAAAAGATTATATATTTTTGCTGCATAAAATGGATCCAAAATGAGCATCGTACATACATACGAGTCACTCTTGATGGATGACAAGAACCTCTATATTAGCAAAAGTTTTTAAGCTTTCATTTCTCATTGTTTTCTCTTGCTAATTGTTTAAAATTATTTAGATTAGGAAAATAGGTTAGTTTTGTGCCCTTTATTGAGTTCTTTACTTTTTTTTATTTTTTAGAATTATTTAGATTATTATAAGTTAGATTTGTGCCTTTAATTTAATATGTGCAACTAGATTTATAATTACGATTAGGAAAAATTATGCAAAAGTCACTGAAAAAGTCATGAAAATGAATGTAGAACTTAATTGTATATCCTCTAAAAGGAGAGTAATTAGATCATGTTGTATATCAATCAAGATATCATTGTACTCTTGAATTGATATGGATTGTAATGTGATATCCTCTTAGGGTGAAATTTATTAAAAATCCTCATACTTTGTATGACTATGATGCAAAGTCATTCCTCTCAGTGTAATAGGTTATCAACGACAAACACATTTCATCCTAAAGGGGTTCGAAGAGACATTAAAGTATTCAGGTGAGTCATGATATTTGAGAAGACGGAGTCAACTCACATGAAGTCAAGATTTTTGCATGAGACTCAGGGTTCTTGTTAAAGCCGAATTCTTGAGTAGAAAATGTCTTTTGGAATGACATACTCTGTATGGAATCCATATTATAGTCGGGTAGGCAGGAGTTACTCCGGTGATTGTAATTAGTTTATTATAGTGGACTAAGTCCTTGACTATAATGAGGCAACATCTCTATGATGAGGGGACTAGGTAGTAGCCGGGTAGAGTGTGAACTAGTTTAAAATACTCCGTTTTTCGTTCTTCCATTATCTCTTTTTACTTATTATGCACAATTTCTTTATAGTTTCACTTAATCTTTATTGTGTCATCAAATGAAGAACAATATGAGTGGAAAACGTTGTTAAGAAAAAGAGTTTACATATATATGTCTTGGCAAAAAAAATTAAAATACTTAACACAATTCAAACCCCTCATTCGTGTGTTTCCAACACATTCAGAGTGGAGGTTGGACACTTATTAATATTATAACCTAAAATGAAACATTCAGTCCTACTCATTAAACTATTATTATTCCATACACCTTTTATGAGATTGTGTCAATGTTAAACCAGTTTGGCAACACTTCGGCTTTATCTTTGATGGAAACAATAAAATGACATTTAGAGCTGGAAAATTACTTGAGAAATCAGATAATGGTCCCTAAATCTCATTATTTCATTGATGCAAGCCTCTTCCTTCTTGCAATCATCAGATGATATATCCTACAAATGAGACATCACAAATTTAAATTCAAGGAAATTATGCATTAAAATTGATCAATAATGACAAATAAATGAGGGCACAATTGAGTAACCTGAACGTACTGTCATTGAAAAAGAGGCTGGCATCAACAATTGTGCACCTTCATAAAAACTACTTAACTCGAAAAGTTTCCTAGATAACAAATCAAATAGATCATTACGCTCTTCTGCAGAGTTTAGAATCCACCAAAGCAGTTGCAACATATTTATAGAAACATCATGTTCAGGAAAATAACAAAGACAGAATAATAACATAATACAACATTTAAATATCAACATTGGAAGAAAAACTGATGCCATTCAATTGGGTCTTAAAATAAATATAAATAAATAGTCAAATGTATTTGATCTGAATTCGGACCAAATACATTTTACTTTAGTGTTACTCATTTGAAGTTTGACCATTACACCGTATTAAATATGAGAGATAAGTACTTCATTTGTTTGTATTTTTTTATTGACTGGATTACCATATTATTCAGTGTCGGTGAGTCAATGGAGACACACAAAGTGATCTCCCCTTCCAACCAAATTTTATTCATGCACGAGTGTAAGGAATCAAACATAAGTCCACCTTCATAATGAGTTAGTCAAATGTATTTGATCTGAATTCGGAGCAAATACATTTTACTTTAGTTTTACTCATCTGACGTTTGACCTTTACGCCGTATTAAATAATGAGAGATAAGTACTTCATTTTTCTGTGTTTTTTTATTGACTGGATTACCACATTATTCGGTGTCGGTGAGTCAATGGTGACACACAAAGTGAGTTCTCTCCTTCCAACCAAATTTTATTCATGCACGAGTGTAAGGAATCAAACGTATGTTCATTTTCTTGATGAGTTAGTCAAATGTATTTGATCTGAATTCAGACCAAATATATTTTACTTTAGTGTTACTCATATGACGTTTGACCTTTACGCCGTATTAAATAATGAGAGATAAGTACTTCATTTGCCTGTATTTTTTTATTGACTGGATTACCATATTATTCAGTGTCGGTGAGTCAATGGTGACACACAAAGTGAGTTCTCTCCTTCCAATCAAATTTTATTCATGCACGATTGTAAGGAATCAAACATATGCCCACTTTCTTAAGGAGTTAGTCAAATGTATTTGATCTGAATTCGAACCAAATGCATTTTACTTTAGTGTTACTCATCTGACGTTTGACCTTTACGCTGTATTAAATAATGAGACATAAGTACTTCATTTGTCTATATTTTTTATTGACTGAATTACCATATTATTTGGTATGAAGTTTCCAACACTGTTTAGCCGTTACTAATATCTGTCACTGTCGGTGAGTAAATGGTGACACTGAAAGTGAATTCTCTACTTCCAACCAAACTTTATTCATGCAGGAGAGGAAGGAATCAACATTGGAAATTCTGAGATTTTATAATTACATTTATTTTTGTGAAGAAGTTTTATAATTACAACAATTTTATAATTTCATTTTCTTAAAATATAAATAAAATATGTATAAACTAATATTATATTTATTTTTATAATTACATTTTGTGACAATTAAATATCAGCACTGGAAGAAAAATTGATGCTATTCAACTGGGTCTTAAATTAAATAAAAATAAATAGTCATATGTATTTGATATGAATTTCGGACCAAATACATTTTATTTTTAGTGTTACTCATCTAACGTTTGACCTTTAAGCCCAATTAAATAATGAGAGATAAGTACTTTATTTTTCTATATTTTTTATTGACTGAATTACCATATAATTTGGTACGAAGTTTCCATCACTGTTTAGAAGTTACTAATATCTGTCGGTGTCGTTGAGTCAATGGTGACACAGGAAGTGAGTTCCATACTTCCAACCAAATTTTATTCTTGCACGAGAGTAAGGAAACAACATTGGGAATACTGAGATTTTATAATTACATTTATTTTATGAAGAAATTTTATAATTACATCAATTTTATAATTCTATTGTTTTGAAATATAAATAAAATATGTATAAACTTAAATTATATATATTTTTATAATTACATTTTGTGACAATTAAATATCAACATTGGAAGAAAAAATGATGGTATTCAATTGGGTCTTAAATTAAATATAAATAAATAATCAAATGTATTTGATCTGAATTCGGGCCAAATACATTTTACTTTTAGTGTCACTCATCTGACGTTTGACCTTTACGGCCTATTAAATAATGAGAGATAAGTACATTATTTGTGTGTATTTTCTATTGATTGACTTACCATATAATTTGGTGTGATGTTTCCACCACTGTCTAGTAGTTACTAATATCAGTCGGTGTCGGTGAGTCAATGGTGACATAGAAAGTGAGTTCTCTACTTCCAACCAAACATTATTCATGCACGAGAGTAAGGAATCAACATTGGAAATACTGATATTTTATAATTACATTTATCTTTATGAAGAAATTTTATAATTACATTTTTTTTAAAATGTAAAATAAATGTGTTGAACTTATATTAGATATACTTTTATATTTACTTATTGTGACAATTAAATATCAACCTTTGAAGAAAAAATGATGCTATTCAACTAGGTCTTAAATTAAATATAAATAAATAGTCAAATGTATTTGATCTGAATTTAGACGAAATACATTTTACTTTTAGTATTACTCATCTGACGTTTGACCTTTACGTCCTATTAAATAATGAGAGATAAACACTTCATTTGTCTATATATTTTTATTGACTGGATTACCATATTATTCAGTGTCAGTGTTGGTGGGTCAATGGTGACACACAAAGTGTATCCTCTCATTCCAACCAAATTTTATTCATGCATGAGAGTAAGGAATCAAACATATGTCCACTTTCTTAAGGAGTTCAAGTCTCTTACCACTTAGACCAATATATTATTAGTTCCTTTGTTTATATTAAACATCTTATTTGAAAATTGCATTATCTCATACTTCCTCCGGTCCTATTTATAAGAGAAAATTGGGTCAACAAAAATTGATGCATTTGATTCAAAATTCAGTTTAGATAAATCAAGTTTTGTTGACTCAACTTTTTCTTATAAATTGGATTGGAAGGAGTATTATTTATCTATTTAAAATACCAATACATATTTATTGTATGTTTCCAATGTTATCCATATTTATTTCAGTATTAAACTTAGCCACTAAGTCCAAAAAAAAAAAAAATAGCCACTAAGTAAATCAAAATATCACCAATTGCATAAATGAAAAAGTTAAATTAAAGTATATAAATTAAATTAATTGTTTGTTTATACATCATGAAAATAAGATAAATAATATTTGTGCAATCATTTAAGAATAATATTTGGCAAAATTACAATTTTAGCCATTTAATTTAATTTTAGGTAACAATTTGGCCATTTACTT
>Ga0315915_1007825_pt1 | contig 12660 bp, 6 predicted proteins | sample MpolbnodulesMG_FD_207738 | JGI IMG/M metagenome (GOLD analysis project Ga0315915, IMG submission 207738) | Medicago polymorpha root nodule microbial communities from Los Angeles, California, United States - branched nodules | ecosystem: Host-associated > Plants > Roots > Nodule | place: USA... | reverse complement strand
CATGAGGGGCCAAAATCGCACCCCCAAAAAAAAACTGGGGGGTGGGGGGGATCGCACAATTGGAAAACTGAGGGACAAAAATGCAATTAACTGATGCAAAGCTTTCATAGAGAAGCAGGGTAGGGAAATATTTGCGGAGCTGCCAAATCTAAAAAAGGAGATCCTAAAAATAAACTTGAAATAGCATAAGGTGCATTGCATTCTAAAGCGGTATGTGGATTGGATGTTAAAACTTCTATTTAAAAAGAATCTAGAGTACAGAACATTTAAGCATGGATAAGACCGTACCCTTTACATTTTGAGCACAGTGCATTCCTAGAAAGTGATAGCTTCTTTGTAGTGCCGTTATACACATCCTCCAAGGAAACCTTTATAGAATGCACCACATCTTCTCCTTGCTTCTGTCTTCTTGCGCGTGAAGGACCACCACCTAAGAGCAAATAGAAATAGTGCAATGATCAATATTGCAAGAATGAAAGATGATTTAGAAGTGAAAATAAAATAACATGAATGTAAAAAGTGAGAGCCTCACCACCAAAGCCTGCACCAAAAAATGATTCGAAAATATCAAATGGATTATGAAATGAGCTTCCTGCTCCTCCCCCCGTTCCTTCTTTAAGGGCATCTTCACCATATTGATCATACAGTTCTTTCTTTTCAGGATCGCTCAACACTTCATATGCTTGGCCCAACTCCTTGAACTGATATAGAAACAATATATTAGGATTGAAACAACAAAATCAAGGTCAGCAACAAAAGGTACATTATGCAGTTCTTCAACCACAGAAGTATGCATAAGAACATCAAAATTGAATAACATATTTCATATGTAAAAAAGTCACAAAACAAAAAACAAAAACATAGCACGCTCAAGCCATCTGCATGCCACAATAATATTGAATTATCCCTCAAGTAGCCAGTGGCGGGCTGCAGAGCATTGCTGCCGCCTACCCCAAAAACAATATTTTAGGAGAAGTTGAAGTCGAAAGGCCACACAAGAGAAGGATAAGCAAGAGTTGCAGATGCAAGAGGTGTAGTATTAGGGCTTTCAGACACATGGGTTTTTGGTTGTACGAAAAGAGGGAAGCAGTAGGTTATTCACCTGAGTCTTTTAGGGATAGCCAAAATGTCCAAAAATGATGGTTATAAGTGGAGGGCATTTTTCGGTTTGTCAAGGCTTCATTTAAGTGAGACACAAATTTGGCCACAATAGTGAGCGCTATGAATGCTACCAGTACGCAACAGCGCAGTTACAGCTGCCAATTGTCCATAAAATTATTTTCCTTATTTGCACTATATTCTAACTTATATAGAAGGGTTAAGAGGCAAAATAACCAGTATATATTAAGTATAATTAAATTATATAGTCAGAATGCAAACAAACAAGGACCATAATGGCAGGGTATTCACATTAGTATAATGAAAATGCAACAAAGTAGCAGTAACCATGAGGCTAACCTTCTCAGGATCCCCACCCTTATCTGGATGGTTCTTCATCGCTGCCTTTCTATAGGCTTTCTTGATTTCATCTTCACTAGCACTTTTTGAAACACCAAGAATATCATAATATTTGGTGTTATCACTCTTCCTGGTTGGTCCGCGCCCAAACATGATTGATGCACCTTAAAAACACTACACAAAAACAAGAAGGAATTATAAACTTTCAAATAAAATACAAAAAATAAGGAATTATAAAATTTCAAATAAAAGAAATCTACAACCAAAAACTTTATATTGTGAATTTTTCCGAATCAAGCACAGAGCATCTCACATACTAACATTACATGAGAATCCATCACAACTGATAAACGTATCCTACACAAAAAGAGCAACACTCCACAACCATAAACTCCATTGCATGCATTGAAACCAACAAATTACAGTCTAACCAGCTCAAATCATGCACAATATGCTACATGGTTCACAATTTTCATCCAAAAAATCTACCCAGGTTATACAATCCGATACCTACTGCTACAACAACAACCACACCACCACCCCTTCCACATCATCTCTCCCTCCCTCTCACAAACTCCCCTTCACTACTACCCACTCGAAGCACACTTCACCACCGTCAACATGTGATTACATTCAATTATGTCACTCATTAGCATGCATCGCAACTACGAGTTACAGTTTAACCAGCTCAAATCAAGCACAATATAGTACATGTTTAACAATTATCATAAAACAAAATCTACCCAAGCTAATTTCAATGCCATCATAACTATAAACAAGACTGAATTACAAAATAAAAATATAAAAAAAATAACTTCAACACACGATTAAGTAACAATTACTATTCCTTCCCCAGAAAATAAAATTACAACTTTTGCTTCAAAATATTATTTTTATCATCTAAAACCTAAAATTCAATATAAAATCGAAACCCTATCAGAAACCCAGCAAAATTTTGAAACTTTTAAGTAAAAAAATTATGTAAAGATCAAAATTGATCTAAACCCTAATTGAATGGATGATAAAATTTGGGATCTAAGGAACACGGAGATTGAAAAAAATTGATCAAAACCCTAATTCAATCGAAACAGATCTGAACCCTAGAAATCTAAGAGACACAATAGAATAGAGAAAGAACATACCCAACAGATTTTCCTACGTTGTTGTTTTTCTCCTTCTTCTTCAAGGGCAGAAAAACGAAACCCTCGAAGAGAGAAAAAGAAAGAGAGAGAAAATAAGAGTGAGAGTGTGAATTGGTTTAGTAGTTAGCAAAAATGCTATTTACACTCCCTTTAAGTTGTGATAACTAACAGCAATATTATTATGTGCTATTGTAAAGTGAAGTGACAAAGGTTGCTTTGTTGTGAAGGACTTGTTTGGGATTGGGTTTTGATAAGGGGCTTGTGTTTGTGATGTGGTCATGTTTGGCGGCGTTCCTTAACAAAACTTCCTATCATTGTTTTTTCTTTTTTAATAAAATAAACATTTTACAAAAAAAAAAATTGAAAACATTTTTTGAAAAAAGTTATTTGACAATTTTTTTTTAAAGGAGAAGGAAATTTTAAATTATGGACGAAAAGTTACAAGTTGACATAAAAGACATCAAAACAACAACACCGTCAAACCAAACATAAAATTAAAAATTATATTATAGATAGAGTCACTCCTAAACATAAAAAAGGTTGAGTGTTATCGTATAAAAATTATTTACCTTTGGACTTAATACATGAGCATACTAACAATTTAACTTTGTTGTATATGTTAAACCATCATGTTGGTCGAACACCGCAAAATTGTGGTGTTTCAAAATTGACCAAATACATGTCATCCAAATCGTATGAAAACATTCATTCACTTTCTTATCATGAGAAACCAAACTTGTGAATTGAATTGTATGAGAAAAACAATTATTTGTCAATACACTGCTAAAATCTAACCAAGACAAACTTTTAACCATAATTTTCTGAAAATCAAACACTCAAAAAATAAATGATTAGTTTATTCATGCAAATTACATCGAGCTACGCATAAATGTGATGCTAGATTATGCATCTCTTTAAGAATTATATTATATCTTTCGTTGGAAGATGATCAAGTAACAACCTCCAAACAAACAATGATATATTTGTTGGAACCAAATTGTTCTAAGTAATATTAAACAAAGGAGAATTTGTTATTTCTTCAAAATTACCGAAAACAAATAGGATTTCAAACCCAAATATCTTCCATATCATCATGCAAGGTAATGTTAGATAACAAGGCTTTGCACCACTTTGACGCAACAACTCTTCCTTCTCCATCCTTACCCTCCACGACACCACACCAACATTTGTGTTTTCTTCTTCACCATTGTACCTTCTAATCATCACTTTAAAGACATCACCAATGTTCCTTCTAATTAGTCATTTTGAATTCTATTTATTTTTTGGTATTCCATTCTATTAATGTTTTATCTAATAATAACAATTTTGTAACTATGAAACAATAATAATGACCTCTTGATTTTTAATCAGAGTATCTATTTTATTTTTAATTGTTTTTTATTTGAAAATTCACAATTAAATTATTTTGTAATTTTTTAAGACAACTTTGAGGCACAACTTTTTAGGCTCGAATAATTTGAGGTTGATTGGCTGAGATTCAACGGCTAGCATGAGGTGCTATCATTATATTCGTTAACCTCCCAATTAATGCAAACTTTAAGTTGTTCGTGTTTGATTATAATTGTAACAATTATTTGACAATCCAAGGTATATATATTATCTAGTTATATAATACGCGAGCTTTTAAATAAAAAGATAAAAAATCTTTCAAAAAAAGAAAGATAAAAAAGAATCCAATACTGAAAAAACTAAGTTCGTGACCATTAGCGCAACATATGTTTCTTGCATCACAAGCAATCACCTATGATGAATGAAAACTAAAGAGAAAGAGTGAGATTAGAGGATGATGATGAAGATCAAGATAGAAGAAAGTTTGTTGCAACTATATTTCATTGATTGATGCAAATGAGAGCTTACAACTTATTTATATACAAGTTGAAATCTCTAACATATCCATGGTTTAGATTCCTTCCTAGATCATTTACTTATGTTTAGTACAAAAATAAATTAAAAATCAAACATTTGTGGTTGTGGTGGACAGATATAAATTGTTTTCTTGTATTTCATTTTCTTTTGAAAGTTTTTTCTTGTATTTCATTTGGGTGTTGTTCAATAAAGTTCTTTGTGGACTGTTTTATTTGTATTTCATTTTGATGTTTTTCAAATAAAGTTGGTTGTTCATATTAAACTGGTATATATTTTACAAGTTTTGTCTGTTTTAAAATAGACAAACACTAAATGGATTTTATAAGTCAAATCAACATAGTAACTATAAAACTAGACATAGAGCACAAAGTTGTGCCCAAGTATATAGCATAACAAATTAATACAACAATAGGTATGAAGCAAACTTTTGTTAGTCTGAAATCAAAATCAGTGCCTCGTAAGTGGAGCTAGGACGGTAAAATGTTATAGGGATATTTGATGCAATGGGTTGTTGGCTTGAAATTTAAATCCACGATGTGTGCACTCAGTGTGTAAATTTCGACGTTAGACTCTTTCAAGCCAAAAGAAATATCGGCAGGAATAAGAAGCATTCCTAATAGCAGAGTTTTAAAAGCATTGTAGAAACAAATAGTGGCTCAACAATAAGAACAACAACCAAGTCTTATTCCATTAAGGGGAAGCTGAGACAGTAAAATGTTATAGGGATATTTGATGCAATAGGTTGTTGGTTTGAAATTTGAATCCACAATACATGCATTTAGTGTGTGAATTTCGATGTTAGACTCTTTCAAACCAAAAGAACAGGAGTAAGAAGCATTCCTAATAGCTGAGTTAAAAGCACTATTGAAACAAAAAGTGGCCTAACATTAAGAACAACCCAAGCCTTATTCCACCAAGTTAGATAGGCTATATGAATCAAACCACGTGAATATTTTATATAAAAAACCATGTCTTTCTCCTACTTGTTTATCTTTAGATCCTTCCTAATAGTTTCTCATATAATTTTTCTAAGACTACCCTTAACTTTAGTGAGAAGTCTTCCCCTTCATCTGATCTACTCTCTTTACTGTAGAATCCACAAGTCTTTTGTCTACATGCCCAAACCACCTTAAAAATATGTAAACTATGTGTAAATTATGTGTGTGTATAATGAGTTCACACAACTCGTATTTATAATTGTTTTACCATAAATGCATTGAATGCTTAATTAGTAGGCAAGAGCCTAAGAAGTTGTATACTTTAAAAGTAAGAACAATCAATATAGGAATCTATACAATTAAGGAAATATCTAAGTTCTCAATTTTAACACGCCTCCTCAAGCTGGAGCATACATGACATAAACACCAAGCTTGTTACAACAAAACAAAAGTCACCATCAAGATGATCATCAATGAGTAGAGAAAGCGCCATTAAAAATCATTTGTTGGAAAACAGTCATTGAGTCACCCAAATGATGAAAAACACCTGAGAATGTGGCAGAGGGGGGTAAATGTGATGGCTAGATCGGGAAACCGGTGGCCGAATAGTTGGACAGATACTCTCACACTCTAATTTGGCGACGACATGTGAGGCTCACATGTGGGGAAAGAAGCAACACGTGGAGGCATGTGCATCAGAAGATGGTAGCGGAGAAATGGATGCCATGCACGCCAGGTGCCGCTCGGTGTTAGGTCGCACTAGAAAAGTGGCAGCTAGCATTTGCATAGCATGAAAGGGTGTGATGTCACTTCAAGGGATGAGTATAGTGATAAAAACCTACTGAGTAATATATGCTAATAGGTGGTGTTGTCAGCAGCAATAGTGAAGCATGGATAAAAGGTCACAAAATCATAATTTGCTTTGATACCACTTAAAAATATGTAAACTCCGTGCGAATTTTGTATGTTTATAATGAGATTAGACACCTTATATTTATAATGGTTTTATAATAAATGCATTGAATGCTTAATTAGTAAGCACTAGTCTAGGAAGTTGTATACTTTAGGAGTAATAACAATCAATAGGAATATCGAAGGATTCTTAATTTTAACATCACCTTAGTTTCCATAATGTTTTCTACTATAGGTGTTCCTCAACTACCTTTAATGCACCCGCCTAGTCTTACAACACATCCAACATAACATTCTAATCTTTGATACACTTACTTTATTTTCGTGTTGGTTCTTTATTGCCCAACACTCTCTCTCGTACAACATAAATATAATCAAAATTTAAACATCCAAGATCAAGCATCCAAAGAAAGGAAAAATCTCGAAAGAGAATTCCAAATTCAATTGTATAAATTAAATAGCACCTCTAAATCATCTTAAACATCATAAATTTGAAATGTTTGGATCAAAATTTGTTGTTATCATAAATATATTTATTTATTTAAAAATGGATTAAAATGTAGTACATAAATGATTATTAGAGAAAGAGTTTGTAATCCGAAGCATCTCTTAGGGGAGGGAGTATAATTTATTTTAGGTTTTCACTTTTAAAGGAGGAGAGTGTAATTCAAGTTTCTTATAGGAGAGAGGAGTATAATATACTCTAGTTTTAACCGTTCTCAATTCACCCCTTATTTAAGTGCAAGCTCATATTATCAAAAGAGATCTTGTTTGTATATTGTGGCTCATATAAAATTATATAATATTTTTTAACAAATTAAAATATATAATATTATTGACTTTCATTATTGTAATATTATACTTTACCTTGAATTATATAATATTATTGACTTTCATTATTATAATATTATACTTTTCCTAATTATCATTATTATATAATTAATTTTATTATTATTGCAATATTTAATGCTTTGGTATACAATAAAATTAATTTCAACCTTATCATCTATAAAATTAAAATTAATTTAATAAAATGAATTTAAATATTTATCATCTATAAATACTCACTCCAACTCTTAGTTTTATCAACAAAAAAAAAATCTCAATTCTATCACAATGGATTCTTCAAATGCTCAAACACAAATCAGCAAAACATCCAAGCTGAATCCACATGCACAAGAGTGGGTTAGAACATCCAAAACATCCAAGTTGAACCCAAATGCACTAGAGTGGAATGGACCTAGAGAGGAGGATAGATGTCTGTTCATCACATTTTCAAAACATAATGCACCAATCAAGGCACAAGATTTAACTATGTATTTTGAAAAGTAAGTTCCTTTCTTATCAATTTGGATTAAAAAAAAAAATTACAATTCTATCTTTACTTCGATTTATATATGCCACTTCTTATCATGATTTATTTATTTATTTTTTGTCAGAAAATATGGTGATTGTGTGCAATCAGTTACAATGTTAAGGGGAAATGAAGGTCAAGAATCACCATTGTGTGCTAAAGTGATTTTCAAATTATCAAGTACATTGTTTTTGGCAACATCAGGTGAAATGAACATATTTGTCAATGGTAAGTCAATTTGGTGCAAAAGGTACCAACCAAAGAAGAAACAAGGCCAAGATAAGGGTTCGATCCAGAACGTGGAGTAAACCTATCAGATATATTTATGTAACTAGCTTATGGATCTAGCCCTAGATTATCTCATATATTGATCATGGATCTAGATATAGATCTCATCTAAATATTTGTTACTGTTAAGATTGTGATGTTACTTTTCATGTATTTTTTACTTTTCCGTCAATGAGTACTTATGAAATGGAATAACTCTTCTAATTACAAAACCTGATTTACCAATTACATAATTTGGAGTGACTTTAATTTTTGAGTTTAATTTTCAAGCACCAAAAGTTTAACACCGTGAACCATGAACGCATCATAATTAATCATGGATTAGCTTATTTTAGAGCTTATGCAAAACAGCTTATGCAGATAAAGATGCCTTTATGTATTATTTATAAGCCTGTTAATGTAGTTTATGAAAAAACGGTTTATGAAGGTACAATTTTCGTCAGTTAGAACTTATGAATTAAAATAAAAACTTATTTATTTGCATAAACTCTTTTTCATAAGCTCAAAATAAGTTCAATTCAAATCAGGCGTGTGACTCTAAAAGTAGTTTTGATAAAAGTCAAATAGTTTTAATGATATAACGATTATACTATAACAATGTATATAAATTAGTTCTAAATTAATGTAAATTTACATTTTTTTTCTTTTTAACATAACTTTTAAAAAAGGATAATGGTGAAGTGTAAAATTACTTCGTGGAATTGTTGGAAAAACATAAACCAAAGACCAATCTAGTACATAAAATCATATTGGCCATTTTTTTTTAAAAAAAAGATTGTCCTTCGACAAAAAAAAAAGGACAAATCTAGTACAAACCATCTTAAAATTTGTAGTTGACTAAGATAATCCCATAAAACCTGATTGTAAGTTGATGATCGACCCCACTTATAGAAATTTGTTTAAATCATTTTGCACCTACCGTGGGACTTTTATCAAAAAGTTTCTTATACTCACTCTATATTTAAATATAAATGAAAAATAACTATTTATTTTATTGGACTTAATTATATACAAACTTTATTTATAGATATCTTTCTCTTTTTTTATTAAACGATAGTAGACTAAATATAAAATAAAAACAAAAAATTGAGCGACATAAACCTTAGTTTTTTTTTTTTTTTTTTACGTTAAAGACAATTTCATTAACGAAAGTCTGGCAATAAATCAAAAATTAAGATTGCAGAAATACAAGACGAAGTTTCTTCGATCCATATGCAATCTAAATTCTTAAGAGCATGCTTAGTTAAACAATGAGCAGCTTGGTTGGCTTCACGTGTAACATGCAAAAAAATTAAACTACGAAAACTACCCTTAAAACTAACACAATCTCGAATAATAGAGCCAACATAGTTAGGAGATTGTTAGTGAGCATCCAAACCCTTCCGCATAGCTAAAGCTTCTGCAACTTCTGAATCTTGTAATGAAAAGACATGCTAGGAACTAGCACCAACGACAACACCTTCATTATATCTCACGACAACACCAATACCTCACTTATCACCTTCTATCGGACTTGCTGCATGAACATTAAACTTATAGAAACCACTAAAAGGAGGTGTCCAATGAACATAAGATATTGGCAAAATTGGACCTCCACTTAGGGTGTGTTTGGATTGAGGGTTTAGGAGAGGAAGGGAGGGGAGGGCTCACTTTTAATTTTTAAATTACGAACAATGTAAAATGTTTTCTTGAAACAAATCAACTATTTTTGAAGTATTATATGATCATTTATCATGTCGTTAATTCATTTTTCTAAAAATTATTTTATAATCTCCGTAATTTAAAAAAGAAAAGTAAACCCTCCCCTTCCTTCTCCTCCTAAACCCTCCATCTAAACAAACATCAACACACATAAACCTTAGCCATGAAAAGAAAAATATAATGAAATAAAAAAAAATATCCTCCTCAATGAGCTTATAATAATGGATGGAGGAATTACATACTCTCTCCTTTTCTATTTACATGTCGTATGTTTTACTTTTTACACAAATTACAAATTAAGACAACCAATAAATTTGTATACTTTTTATTTTTGGTGTACTAATTTATTTAATTTTATACTTTTAATTCCAATATTTCTCTTTTTCTTGTAGGAGAATACTAATGAGTTTTCTTAATACATTTGTTAAAGTACTAAAATAAGTAAGTTTGCATTAAAATAACCAATGTATTTAAGTCATTGGTTAGCAAAACCTTTTTTTATAATATTTTTAATCATTTATTATTTCGATTCATCTGTTGTTCCAACCTTGAATGTATGGTATGACCTTATAGATTAGAAGATAGTAACAAATACATGATAGTAACTAAATGATAGCCTCTTTTTAGGAGTATCACAAATTGACGAATAGTCAATTATTGATATTACATGTAAATACATAAACTAATTATTCATAAGTGAAAATAATTTCAATTTCTGAGTTACTTTTTCCTCCCATTTGAGCACTAAACTAGAGAGTGCCCTCCTAGAGGAACCATCTTCACTCACAGCAGCAGCAGCCCCAACTCTTAAATCTTCAATTCTTTTCCTTAATTGCAAACCTTCACCATCCCTTGAATATTGGTCCATTATAATCTTTATAACTCTTGCAACTTCTTCTCCTTTTACAATCCCATCTTCATCATCGATTTTCGGCCTCACTGCCACTTTGAAAACATCGGTGAGTGTTGCTGCGTTCATTCTCTGCTCAGCAAACAATGGCCAAGCAATCATAGGTACACCAAAAACCAAACCCTCTAGAGTTGAACTCCAACCACAATGAGTCAAAAAACCACCAGTTGAACTATGACTAAGAATTTCAACTTGTGGAGCCCATGATGGAACCACCAAGCCTTGATCTTTAGTCCTTTCCAAGAAACCTAATGGTAAATAATTTAATGGATCATCATCAAAAGTAGTATTAAAATCACCCATTTTTGATGATCCACTAAAATAAGCAAAGCTTGCGTGCTTATTTGGAACTCTAATAACCCACAAAAAATTGCAACCACTTGATTCTAACCCAAAAGCTATCTCATTGATTTGTTCATGAGTGAGTGCTCCACCACTCCCAAAAGAGATGAACAAAACTGATTTTGAAGGCTTATTGTTCAACCATGTAATACACTCTAACTCATTTTCTTTACTTTTTGACTCTCTTTGAATGATGGGTCCCACAGGATAAACACAGAGAAAATCTTGTATAGATTTTATTGCATCATGTTCCAAATAAGTGAAGCTATTGATGATGACACCATCTACCAAAGAGAGTCTTTGACACGCACAAAGAAATGCTTTGTATGTTTCACTTGATCTTGCAAAAAGAACAGGGTCAGGAAAATCTTTTACCTTAAAAGAAACATTTGAATCTGGAAAGTCAAATGTTTTTGTTGTGTCCATAAACTCAGAGGAAACACTTTCATCTAGTTTGGGAAGATTAAGACAGAATTGAAGTGATATAACCGATGAAGTAGCGAAAATATAAGACATAAGGTTGAAATTTTTAGCGATGTCGATTACATCGCTTGAGAAAAGATCAAAAACCAAACCAACAAAGTTGTTTTTTGAAGAAGTTACCATTTTGTTAACTTCTTGATGCAAATAGGGTATAGAGTGTTTGACTGTGAGTTTCATTTGTGTTGCGATGTGAATGTTGGGAGGAAGGTCTTGGATATTGATTTGAGGAAGGAGTATAAAATCAATGTTTGGTGGAAGAGAGTTTAAGATGGATTTGGTGGATGATGTGGGAGAACCAAGAGATGGAATGAGGAAAGTGACATGGAAATTGTTGTGATGAAGAACAAGTAGTTTTGCAAACTCTACAAGTGGGATTAAGTGGCTTAGTCCTGGACAAGGAATCATGGCTATGCATGTTTTTTGCTCCATAGTGATGAATTCAATTCAATTTGGGAAGCTCAAAGTTTTTGTGGATATATGCATTAATAAATGTACAATCCACCTAAGTATACCAGCATAGTAGATTTCATAAGTTCAATTACTATGAACATAATTGAAGAGAAGGTAGCCATGCACATGCACATGCACATGCACATGCACGTGAATTTCTAGCCAAAAATAATGAAGCTATGATCACGTGACTGGTACGACCTTCAACTCTCGAGTATTCATTCCTATGTGCCTTTAGATATTGACTAGTAGTGAGAAAGGAAATTACGATTTTCGGTTTGCAACAAGTATCCTATACAAAGGTCACATTAAACTTTCACTTATTCATTTTTTTTAGAAAATTAACCTAAGTAGATAGATGAGCAAACACAAACTCAGAAATTACATACAATTAATAGTCATATTTTGTCCCTAACATTCTAAGAAGAGTTGAAGGAATATAGTTGTGTCCCTAACATAATTGACGAGAAGGTAGCCATGCACGTGAATTTCTACCCAAATTACGATGTTGACTAGTAGAGATCATGGAAATTACGATTTTCGGTTTGCAACGTTTATTCTATACAAAGGTCCACTTATTATAATGGGTCACATTAACCTTTCACTTATTCCTTTTTTTAGGAAATTATGTTAATTTTTTTTACAAACATAAACGATACTTATTCATTCAAGTTGATAGAGTGCATCGATACAACGCACTTTCAAAGTTGCTAAAAACAAAAAAGAATAAGTTTGCAAAGAAACTCATAAATCTATGTTAATACCATAATATGACGAAATATATATATATATATA
>Ga0315915_1007823_pt1 | contig 12665 bp, 7 predicted proteins | sample MpolbnodulesMG_FD_207738 | JGI IMG/M metagenome (GOLD analysis project Ga0315915, IMG submission 207738) | Medicago polymorpha root nodule microbial communities from Los Angeles, California, United States - branched nodules | ecosystem: Host-associated > Plants > Roots > Nodule | place: USA... | reverse complement strand
CTGTTCCAACTGTTTTCATTGGTGGTGAGCTTGTTGGTGGAGCTAATCAAGTTATGAGTCTTCATCTTAACCGTTCCTTAATTCCAATGCTTAAAAAAGCTGGAGCTCTTTGGCTTTAATCTCATCACTCACCATCTTCTCAATAAACTAACCCGCTTTGGTTATATATCTAATGAGATCATATGTTAGAGAGGAAAAATATATATATGATGAGCTAATAGAGTTTATGACGTGAGGTAATAAGTCTAACTTAATTGATAGATTTGGGTACCGTTGCTACGCTACAGAGGATCCAAGCCCTCCGTTTAGCCTTCTTTTTTTGGGGTTAAATGTAATGTTTTTGATGTAATGTTCTCTTTTTGATAAGTATGATAATTAATAAATATGGATCCATGAGTTATCTTTTTGTATCAATGATTTGTTTTTGTATAAGTATTATATATAGCATTTCATTAAACTAATTTCAAATTCAAATTCAAGGTACTCTCTAACCTGCAAAGTGTACCAAGGAAAAAAGAAAAAGAAAAAGAGCTTCCAAACAGGCAACTCAGTTGATGAGTTGAGAGTCACCCAAGGAATATTAACTAGGAACTCAAGAGTTCAAACCTTTAATTAAGAACTAATATAGGCAAATAATTAACTAGTATTTCCTTGTCTAAAAAGAACTTTTTTTTGAACTAGCATCTAAAAAAAAACTTTATTTTGAATTGGAGAAAATTTTATTCTAAAAGCCTGAATTTGACCTTGTAACTAAATAAGCGAAGTCAAACTAAGCCTTAAATAAGTTAGGATATAGGCCTCTTTCGGATGCCTAACCTACTTCCATCCTGAGAAATACTAAAGCCGGCCCAAGGTATCCACTAATAAATATAAGACTTTGCAAGGCCCAAAATATATGATGTGTAACACATATTTTTCTTATAATATACATACGTATGAACTTATTTCTCATTTCAGCTTAAAGAAATAAATCATAAATATATATATAAACCTGAAATATTTTTCTAAGGTTTTTTTTTTTAAGATTACCTTTAAAGAATGGTGAGTAACTTACCCACCATACAATGTAAATGAGCATTTCTTTGTGGAGTCAATGGTAGTTTGTGGTTCTCACTTGAAAATGTACTTATGTAGCTAATATTTATTGGTTGAGTAAATTACCCACCAATTTTCTATGGGTAACCTAAGCGTCACCTTTTCTAAATGTGTTAATAGAGTTGTTCTTCATCGGTTAGCCTTCAACAAAATAAATGTGTAAAAAACTAGTAATTAAAAGTTTTAATTTAATAAAACTTTGAATGAAATATTTGTTAATGTCTAATAAATAGTATATGGATATCTCATACAACGAATTTTTTAACTAGGTGAAAAGAAATTTTGGGAGTCTATATTTGATGCACCAAGAGATTCAGAAAAGAGAGTACAAGGGGGTACTCCAACCTATATATTTTAACCTCACATTAGCCTTTTTAACCTGTTGATCCCTAAACACTTCAAACAAACCAAAGCACGTTTGAATGATCTCATTTGTCCTCACAATTCACAACTCACTGTCTATAGTACATATTAAGCAATTTTTTAGTTTGATGTAAGACTTTTACCTTACATCTGTTGCACAACAAAAGCTACCATTATCAGTTTGCAATTATATATGCAATACTATTAAATTTTCTGTTAAAAAAAACTATTAAATTTTCTTTTGTTGACGTAAAATTAGTTTTTCTTGAAAATAATAAAAATAATAAAATCAAGATGTTATTTCAAAATAAATTAACCTTTAAAGTGCACCTCTAAACCCTTATCTAAAAGGTTTTTTTTTTATTAGAACTACAGATAAAAACAAAATGGAACAAAATCGCTTACCATATATTTATGAATATGAGAGTATGTATTGCGTATGTGATTCGAGTGCAAGCCGTGTGTTGTTGTGTTCAAAATAGAATAAACGTACTGTAACATTAACATGCATGATTCCTTTTTGATCTCATCATCGAATAGTTACATATATACCAATTCGGAGAAAAGACAAAAGGGAAAAAAGGAAGCAAAAAAATAAAGAACAAGTGGAGTGTGAATTCTTAATCAAACGAAGATAAAGAATATGGAGAAAAATGTAGTTAATTAGATAGAGACTGTTGAAATGCCTCCAACATTGTCTGTTTTCCGAATCACGTTATGAAAGAATGATATGAACGAATTTGTAATCCACCGAAGCAGTGCATTTATTCCATTGATATGTATGTGCATGCATTTTGACTTTCGTTAACTGAGTGCTAGAATCACATATTGCAGAAGTGACTTATCGTTCTATTGATGGGTTGATTCTTAACCAAATTTTCTAGATAGCTTATTCAGAAAAGACAAATGTGAAAAATGATTGCTGTAAATTGGATTCTTTATAACTAAAATTTAGGGTTAAATGTGTTTTTAATCCCTATAAATGTCATCTTTTCATTTTAATCCATCTAAAATTTTCCTTCAACTTTTAGTCCCTATAAAATTTTTAATCACTACTTTTGGTCTCTATTTTTAAGTTAGTTTTTGTATTTTTTTTTTTAATAAAATTGTGCAGAAATGTGTAGAATATTGTAAAAAAATCCCCCAAAAAAATCAGAATTTTTTATCAAAACATAAATTAATTATGAATTTTTAACCATCAAAAATATAAAAAATCATATTAAATTCATGTTTTGTTAAAAACTTCTAATTTTTTTGGGAGAGATTCTTATAGTATTACGAATTTTACATATGAGTTTACTTTAAAAAAGAGACCAAAAGTGAAAATGGAAAATTTTATAGAGACTAAATGTTGAAGAAATTTTTTAAAGGGACTAAAATGAAAAGTTGATATATTTATAGGGATAAAAAACATATTTAACCCTAAAATTTATTTATAAGAATAATGCAAGAAATTGCATTGCCAACTGAAAATTTAATTCAGCTAGCAGCACCTTTATTTTTATTTTTTTTACAGAAGTTAGCAGCACCTTGTTGCTAAGCGAAACAGTAGTATTCGCCAAATGGGATGTATGGAATGGAACAAAACTTCAGGAAATGTTATTTTGGGCTGCGCATCGATTGGTCGACAGTGGACAAGAATTGCTTAATACGTCTCGTCGATTGGTCGACAAACCTCGCAAATTTATCAATTATAATTTTTAATCGCGCAAAATCTATCCAAATTTATGACCGGTGCACGTTTTTGAATCGTAGTGTAACCCCTGATCGACTACTTATTTCATAAATTGAGCAATACCCGATGCACATAGAGCAATTCTCGTCCACATCGACCGATCAATGCCCTAATTCCTTTTATATATCTTTTATTTAAATTATTCATTAAAAAAATAGTTAAATTTCATTCAAATATGAACTACCCCACTATAATATTATCATATAAACATATAAAGGAAATACATGATTTTGAGTTGGATCTTTCATTATTCTAATTATACTCTTAAACAAATTATTCTATAATAACGTTATATTGTTGGTGTTATTGAAAATGATAGGAGTTTGTTATATTGTTGTATAATTGAAAAGAATAAACATTTGTTACAATAAGTCACAAACATATATACATATAATTTAATCAAAATCTAAATTTCATAAAAAAAAAAATGTTCATAATTTACATGCGTTAGCGCAATAAAAAAACGGACAAACGGGTATGGAGTGTTAGTATGAACGTTAGTATAGAAAAAAATTATTGTTATTTTTATATTAAATTTTGTATTTTTGGTTAAATTATAATTTTTTAATTTTTTTCGGTAATTTAAGTTTATTAACCAAACTGGATTTTTTGAATATGTAAATATGTTATTATAATTAGAATTAAATTATGATATTATATATATAGTCAGGTTCCTTAAAATGTCATGTTAAATATTAAAATGAAGTTTAATCTCATTAGTCTGTTAACTCGTTTATTTATTTAAAAATATGACAACTTATTATTTAAATAAGTTCATTTTAGATCATATCAGACTTTCTAAGTCCCCGTGAGCTTAGTTCAGTTAGTAATGACAATGCATAATATATGCAAGGTTTGGGGTTCGAACCTCAGACACAAAAAAAAAAATATCAGACTTTCTAAAAAGTTAAACAAATAGCAAAAAATGGCTATGACATGCTTTAGGTCTAGGCCTTAATTTTTTTTAGAGCAATGTTTCATAGATACCCTTTTTTTTACCACTAACATACCACCTCCATGTGGCACTAAGGACATTTAAGTAATTTCACCACACTACTCGTTTTCACCTCTTTCATCTTTTCTTTTCTGTCATCCCAAGACCAAACCTCCGCCATCACCACCATCGGACCTCCGCACACACAACATGAAACCCCACACTGGCGACCGTCGCGCCTCTGCAACACAACATGCAACCCCACACCGACGACCTCACGTTCCAACCACCGTCTGCGCCACCCCCTATCACTGTTCTCTCTCCTTTGCAATTTTTATTTTTTTTTGTTTTCTTTCACCTAATCACCACCATCGCCGCTGTATTCTTTCATTACCACTAACCCGCCGCTGTTTTTTATTTGATTTTTTTACATATATGCATGATTTTTTTCCAGATCTGCGTGATTTTGGTTTGTCCAACACAAGTTCCGTGTTTTTTGGTTTGTTTTGATTTTTTTCGATCGGCGGAGATCGGTCCACGCCGGATATCAGTTCCACACCGAGGTATGGGGGGCAGTGGAGGTGATTCGGAAAAGAAAAGAGATAGTTAAGTTGGAGCAATCTGAGCTGGGGCGGAGGGTTTCGGCGGTGGTTGTGATGGTGTGGGAGGGTGGATGGCAGTGGAGAGAAAAAGAAGAGAGATCTGCTCAGATTTCAAAAAAAATTAATCATACCTTATCGGATACCAATATCCTATGGATACACATCCATGAACTATTAGAATTATTATTTTTTAAGAAAAAATTCTAGATACTTTGAGATACATGTGGATACTTAATGAATGAAATAGACTTAAAAGTTATATTTTTTATCGATGATACTTAAAACTTTGAGTTATATAATGATGTTTTTATGGATAACATAATATACGTATGAAAATAGATTATGATTTATACCAAGAATTTTACACTTTGTTTTTATGATGTATAGTCGTTTCCTATATATTGGATCCAGCTCTAGAGTGTGATAATATCAACCATTGTTATTTTTTTTCTTTGGAAACTCAAAATATGAACCGTTAGTTAACAAATGAAAGACATATATTCTAGGTATATCATTATAAATCATAATTTGTTATAATAATAACCTTTGATATTATTTTCCCACTTAAAGGATTCAAATGTGCTTGTAATTCGTTTAAAATGCCTACAAATTTGTACAATATCACGTCCTGGAGAGAAAAACAGTTGGATTGAGGCACAAAGAACATGTCCAAACAATGTCATACGACACCAAAGTCGTCATTGCAACAGATGCCAGGTACGAGAAGCTGACAGAAAATATGGGACCATTAATGTTTCCAAAATTGAGCAGACAACACAACACAACCAACACCAGATCAAGTCGGGGTAATCTTTGTTTGTATGGTTCTTTTTCAGTACAACACAGGGATCTTTCCATTATTATCATTTGGAACATAGATACTGTTTTGTCAAACTTTTTAGTACTACTGTTTTGGCCATAATGGGATTCTCAGCAAAAAAAATTAACATAATGAACGATATTGCCGATTTTACAAATTCTCAAAATTTTCCATTTGGATATGTATAAATAACCACCTCTGGTGGACAGGGGTCACTATTTAAAATTGTTTCCCCTGGCCAGTTCTGATCAATGTGATTTTTGATTTACGTTTTCACGTTTTTTAATTTATGTTTAACGTATTTTATTAGGTGGTTGTTTTTCTGTTTTAACGGCAAAATCTTGCTCATTCATCCTCCTATAAAGCAATGTTGAAGCTTCCACCCTGTTTTTTTAGCAGCACAAATTAAATACAGATAAAAAAAAGGCGGCAAAAGAATAAACACAATATAAAGACTTATAAGTACTCACCAGTTAGGATAGACAACAAATTTTCCATTAGAAATACCCCAATTCACCTGTGCGGGACAAATAGCACTCATCAAAAATAGATTTAAGAGACTCTTTTGATGATAAAAAATGTCTTATATTTAAATGATTCTGTCTTGGTTGATTTCAACAAATGTCACTGAATACTCATTATTTCCGCTGAATCTCTCCAAGCATTGTTTGTTAATTCTTTTTTTATCACATCAAGTGCTAATCTTTTTATGATTACTTGCAGTTACTGTAGTTTTGCATGTGTCTTTTTTTTTAATACAACCATCAAGCAAAATAAAATATGTACACACGGAGGGAGAGGCACTACCATAACAAGGTGAAAGTTTCAAAATCAAAGTATACCTTATCAGTTCCAGGGGATTGAGCAACTACATGAGTAACCTGAGGATCTACTTTGTTTGTGCAAGAAGCACCAAATTGTTCAGCTGTCCGCCACAGTGGGTGAAAGTGGGGATTGGCTTCGCCAACAGGAAACACGCCGCTAAATACTATACGACAACCACCCAAGATTTTCCTCTGTTCTGAAGCTAGGATATTTCTAACATCCATTTCTTCTAAGGATTGAGACGCAAAAAAGTTTTGGTGTATTCTCTCAATAACCTACTCCGGGAAGGGAAGAGAAGGAATTATCGACTGTAAAAAATAATAAATCACATATCAAAGAAACATTGAATAGAATCTTACCCCCAAAGAGGATGCCAGAGTCCCAGCTCCCGGTCTCTCGTCGTGATCAATCTCAAAAAGAGAAGGACCAGAAAGCCCAAATTGACGTCGACTACAAGGGAAGTATATGTACCTGCAATATCTTAAAACTTAATAAAGGGATAATGATTCGACTCAAAACTAATGACAGTAAAGACTAAAGAATTGCATTTAAGAGATTTCATGCTATGACACACGTACCTCTCCACCGTTATAAGGTTCAGTTGGTTATGAGGCCAGACTCTTGGCGAATCATCTATAATTACAACAGATGATTCCAGACCCAAAACGCCTTCCAAATCTTTGCATTTAGTATCGACTGTTTCAGGATCATCACCTCTAGAAATTACTCTACCAGCAAACAATACTCCATTTGGATCAAGCACCTTTGCCATTTCAGTTGCGTATAGCTTGTTTCCCATAGTGTAAAGATGCATCTCAAAGAGTTTACTAGCCTGTTTAGTATTAAGGAGAGATGTGAATTTTCGATACAAAATTAAGCCTGGTGCAATATCATACCTATAACATGATATAAAATTCATATTACCTTCTCCAGGAAGTTCCAGACTCCTGGTCTGAGTTTAGTCCACATTCCCATATGTGGAAGACGAAAAAGATGTCTCCGAGGCTTTCCACGCTCTTGTTTTTCTTTCTTTCTCAATATCTTATCATGCTCAGGATCAACTTCCACAAACTGAAAGACAAAATGTTAATAAACAATTGTTCAAACTTTAATCCACAGGACAGGAGAACCCATTCCATGCAAATTACCTTAGCAGAATTAAGAAGTGTATGGTCTATGTCCAATACAAGGCACAACTTCCTAGCAGCAAACATTTTATTCTGTTCTTCAAGCCTCCTAGCTCTCTCTCTTTGTATAACAGCTTTCTGCTGCGCATCATAACCTTCCAAAAGGTGCTCAACATTTGCTGCCCATGTATTTTGGGGTCGAGAGGAACCTGATGCACATGTTTCATGAGCTGATCCTACACCAGATTTCTGCTCAGCTCTATCTGATGTAAAAGGAACAGATGCAGAAGAAACATTTTGAGTAGCAGGAGGGTTAGTTGATATTTTTTTAGGAACAGACACAATATCAGAAATGTTTTTCAGGTTCCTGGTAAACTGTCGAGTAATATCAGATTGTGCAATTGATTGAGTAGGTGCCAATTTTGTCTCAACCCTAACATCAAGCTTCTGGGAATTGACATTGTCCCCGGTTCCCTTGATATTTGGCATAGGGGATACAATTGCTTTGGATTGTTCACTCCCTAAACTTCCACTCTTCTGGACAGTAATACTTGCATGGAGAGAACGACGTGGATCCCGGGGTTTCAAGCAGATCTTTCCAGAATCCACTTGCAGAGTTTGGGCCTGAGTATAAAAAACATACAAAAAGTTAAAAAAAATAAATAATAATAGTTAGCTTTAAGGGTCTTCCATGACAATAAACTATCCGGACTTTCAAATTTTGCAACCAATTTTTCAGTCGAAGTTAAATCATAACAAGCGATCAAAATGTTAAACTTTCCACGTTAATTCGTAGATGCAAGTAGAAGAAAGTACTAGATAATTGGAAGATAACACCACAGCCCATGAAGAATATCAAGAATTGGCTTGTGATGTGTTTACTTAAGCGAAATAATCTCATAAAAGGATTTTACCATGGAAGTTGCTGGTGATGAAGCTGGAAGCATTCCAATAGAATTTTGCAGAACACCAGAAGTCATTGCCGGACCAGTATTCACAGTTGAATTTGTTCCCCTCGCTGAATTTGAGTTTGTTAAATGCAGTGCACTTGTAGCAGAATTAATTGGTCTCTTGACTTCCGCTAATCTCTGATGTATCTCTAAAAGCTTATTTAGTAACATGGTTGAATTTACAGATTCACTATTAAATAAAGCAAGTAAGGGGGCTGCGGCACAGCTACTTATAACAGGTGCCTGCTCATTTCCATCACTTGCTGTGGTCAAATTACTAGCGACCGTATTTTCTGCAAGCCAACCACCTTTTGCATCCATAGTTCGTTCCTCTCTGCTATTGTGCTGGGAATTTTCCAAAGACCTTGTAAGTCTTTTGGGAGCAGTAGCATCCAAGGAAGGCTCTTCAACTGTCTTTCGCTTTCTTGAGATAACTCCTTCAGCATATTCCACTTTAGGCATATTATTTTTCGTTGAAGATTGGTCAGAAATATTGAAACAAAGCCTAGGATCTCTGCTCTTTGCTGAAGTTTTCGTTGGGTAAGACCCAGCACCTGATGCATCAATTCTAGAATTAATTAATCCATGCATGTTGGACCTATTGATGGAAGTAGAAGAAACAAGCATCTGATCCAAGGGGGGTGGCTTAGAGCTTGTTAGAGAAGAAGCTATAGAAGCACTAGAGACCTCGTCATTGGTATCAACTGCCCCTCCCTCACAGTCACCCGAAGGAGTTGGACTTGGAAACTCATCATCTGTAAAAAATGAACTTCGACTAAACTTCTGTTGACATGTGGAAGCAGCTTTCAAAGCATCAGTTTCATGGATGTGCAATTTATAATCTTTACCATCCAGTTCCATCTTCTCAGCCTCTGTCTTAACAGGAGGCAACCCAAATCTATCAGTCCCATCTCCAACCAAAAACAATTTATTCACAGGGACGCAGGATGGAACCTCTTGTGTGAGTGATGGTAAATTGTCTAAATCATGTCTTAACCCTAGAATTTTCCGAGTCTCATCAAGGGCCTCCAACTTTTTCTCCTCACTGATAGCCTCGCTATTGCCCAAAACATCAACCAAAGTAATCATGGCATGAATCTGTACAAAAAAGCAAACAAATATTAGATTCTACCTAAATTTCCATTTTAAAAACCGAACATTATGTGAAGGAATGGGGGGTGACTCATAAACAAGTTAACATTAAACATCACCTCTTTCATATGTTCCGGAGTAAATAAATGAGCACGTTCATTCTTTAGGAAAGAAAGCAATCTAACATAAAAAATGTAACCAAGGAAAAATAGTTTAGAGATAAATGGTATTGCAACTTGAAAGAATTAACAACTAAAAACTAAGAACTCATATTTTTAAAACCTTAATATATTATCCTTATTCTCTTCCTTTTGCAAATTGTCCATAGAGAAAAGTACCTACAACAAAGACATACAAAAAAAAAAAAAATTGTAACAAAATCATCAGCAGAAATCACAATGATACATCAAAAAGTGCAACAAACAAGGATCTCAAAGGGGTCTTACAGAATAAACCACTTCAACGGCATTGAATAACAAACAAACAAGATCATCCTTTTCAGAATCAGCAATTCCAGAGAACACTTTGCTCTGCAAGGCACTCTGAATCCTAGTGCAAGTTTCAGCAAAATATCTACAAGAACAAAAATCAATCAATAAAAACATAAGCCAATTCAAAGTTGCAATTTTGCAATTAAACTCCAACAAGGAAACCAGATAAACAATTTTCACTTACTCCAACACATTCGCAACAGAAATACACTTCAAAACATCTCTAACACCAATCACGTCAGATTCAGAAACATTCTCAAAACTATCACCACCACCGACAATTGCACAATTTGTATCGTTGTCAACATCAATCTCACCCTCCTCCAACTCCCCTTCCTCTTTCTCATCATCATCGACAAAAATAACCTCCTTCAAAGGCTTATTCAAATCATCATTATTATTGCTATTTGTATTACTTGTAACATTTACATCAGCATCTTTATCAATTTCCATAGCAAAAATATCATTCAAAGGCTTATTCTGGACAGCCTTTGCCCAAGCAAGATTATACAATCCACCACCAGAAGCATAATAACAACTATTGTACTTTGAGTAAAAATTCTGCACATCCAAAACCCTAGAATTACCACAAGTTTTAACCTTATCAATATTATTATTATTGCTCTTTACATCACTATCAACCTTATTGAAATCCTTCTGGATAAACACTTTCAGTGAAGAAGTATCAGAAATCTCTCCCTCTTCCACATCCTCAACCTCTTTCACCATTACTTCCAAGTTTTTTTTCGATTTATTACAATTCAAAAAAGATCCAAAAAACATGAATAAAAACGATCCAACAACAAACAGAAACAAATCACACAATACACGCAACAACACAAATTTCAAAATGTAAATCGTTTCACAATTGAACAAAAATAATTAGGTCAGTGATTGAATTAGGGTTACAATTCTCCGAGATTTTGATCCAGGGTGCTTAACTTTGCATTCGATAGTAATATATACGATAGATAACGGGCTTTTCAATATATTAATAATAATTGGGCTTTTGTTATAATTGGAGGGCACTTTAGTCTATTTAAAACTCATGTATTCGCAGGTGTCGTTGTAAGACTGCGATAATTGGTTTCTTTTGTTTTTTTTAAGGATCGTGAAAAGTTTAAAGATATAATTCCTTAAAAAAAAAATTAAAGATATAATAAAAAAGTATCAGCATTAGTCTAATCTAATGTTTCATTTAAATATTTTTTATTTTATACTAGCGAAAAGATAGTACTCACGTGCCCGTCTTTTCACTCTTTTTATTACGCTAAAGTTTGAAAATCATGAACGGTTTTTTTATACGAAATTTTGAATTTGATTAAAAGTACAAATATAAATTATTGTTGTTTTCAAATTATAACAACTCAAACTAACCTTGATTATATATTTCAATGGCACCAACAATATAACAAGAAAATGTAATTTGTTGGAGTATCTTTTTAACGACACCAACAACATTCATTATTATATAAAAAGTTGTTTTAGGGTATAATTTGGATACTGAAAATGTCATCCCAAAATCTTATATTTTCTTTATATATAATATAGACATATGGTTCTCGTGAACATAGCTCAGTTGACAAGGACATGCATTACTATATGCAGGGGTCGGGGTTTCAATCCTGGACACCCCACTTATTCACCTTGAAAAAAGGTGAATTATAGCCACTAGGCTATTTGACACACAAAAAAGGGTATAGATATATGTTATATATACATTCGATCCAGTTTGTTACACTTTTTAAATCAAAGAAATTTTTTTATTCATATTGTACTTGTTAAATTTTTTTATTTTGAATTCACTCTTATCAATTATCTTTATTAAAGATGTAATACTCATACTAAACGTATCTAGAAAGTTTAGCATGTGCATTATCTTTAGTACTGGATACATTAAAATTTACAACATAAAATCTTCGAATGAATATTTTATACAACAACACGCGTTCGTACAATCAACAATGCAATACTACACGTCCAAATCTACACGTCCAAAGTATATAAAATACATCCTTAAAGTCCATGACATCCTGCAGCGGGTACGAACGAGCACTTGCTGAAATATCCACCGGCTACAAGCTTGCTAAAACAACCTGCTAAAACAACCTGCTGATCTGAAACAAACAAGGATTGAGATGAGACATAATGTCTCAGTGAGTTCTACCTAATCCTAGGCTATAGGTAACCACGGGGAAACCTAGGGTTACCACGTGTCTACAATACAACCTGACGGTTGATTATACGTGTGTGGACTTGCTTGCCTAGACAACCGTGCATAATAGATCCGTCATAGGGTTCATCTTAACTTGTATTGTAGGTCTTGTCATATACATATACGTGTCATGGTGGTCAAGGGAACCTAAGACCGCTACGTCAAGATACATTAAACATATCAAGACCTAAACATAGCTTATTCATGACACGGTCCTAAACCGGACGATCGGGGAATCCTAAGATCGTCATCGGCATAACTTCATGGATTTCTCTATTTGCATAAACCTGTACCTGTCTAACAGCATACCATAATCATGATCATATCGTAATCATACATAGTCATGTTCATTCATTATGTTAGAGGTTAGCGTTGAACAAACATTATTATCTGAGTTCATTTTACGGAGTGTATCG
>Ga0315915_1007822_pt1 | contig 12666 bp, 12 predicted proteins | sample MpolbnodulesMG_FD_207738 | JGI IMG/M metagenome (GOLD analysis project Ga0315915, IMG submission 207738) | Medicago polymorpha root nodule microbial communities from Los Angeles, California, United States - branched nodules | ecosystem: Host-associated > Plants > Roots > Nodule | place: USA... | reverse complement strand
CAGCTTATGAAACTATGATAAGCTATTTTTATTTATTTACCCAAACACTTTTAAAAAAGCTTATGGGAGTAGATAAGCCCACATAAGCTCAAAATAAGCCAATCCAAACGGGGCAATCAATAATCACAACTTGTGGGTAAAATATATTTTGTACTTATTTCGACTTCTATTAATATATTTACACTTCAAAAAGAAGTAAGTATGTCTTTAAAACAACCATTAAACTTTTTAATAATTTTTTTGATTTCTATTAATATATTTGTACTTCAAAAAGAAGAAGTAATCATGTCTTTAAAACAACAATTTAAACTTTTTAATAAATTAAGTACGCAATTTTCAATTCGAAATTTCTACTTTTAATACACTTACAAGTGTTCTCATACTACATGTTAACATTTTCTATCACTATATTCATAACAAATTGAGGAAAATTGATGATATAATTAAAATAAAGATTTAATGAAAACTTCAAAATTCATAGCACTAAACTGAAATAAAAAAAATTAAAAAAAAACATAATAGACTGAACTTATGCAATTTAGAGATCTTCATTGATTAGACATAGCATAAAAAGTGAAATCGCACTAATAGGATTGTTCTTGATTAGACACGGTATAAAAAGTAAACTACCGTAGAAAATGCAATTAAAAACACCATTAAAACAACAAGAAGTATTATAATCAAGATTATCAAGATTTTTTCCTCTTTATTAATATTTTGAGAGTCCGGATCAGAGTTGACCACAGGAGAAGGAGGCTTCGACAAAGATGGAGTTTGAGGGACCACATCACCACCGTTCACAAGAGGAGATGGAGGTGGAGGAGGTAAGAAGGGAGGAAGTGGTGGATCTTCAAAGTTCACATCAGGAGACAGAGCAGTTGATAGTATGTTTCTTCCGGTCACAACTAGGAAAAAACATAATGCAAAGAGGCAGCATATGATGGTCTTCATCTTCATATCAACAAATATAATTTTCTTAAAATGAAAAAATAATTAGTATCAAAACAAAAGAAGTTTAACAATAACAATGAATAAAAAATGCTTATTAAAAAAACAATGAATTAAATATGGCTAACATCATAAAATAAATAAAGAGGGATTGGTGTAATTATTTGTTTTTTGTGTTTACGTAGAAAAGAACAGCAACAACGATACAATAGAGGAAGAAGAGCAAGTATACAACATCAACTAGACAAAGTAACACCAAAAGCAAAAACAATAGGCAAATTAGAAACACCTAAGTACAAACTAAATTTAGAGAAAAATGTATACCAATTATTTACTCTATTATTATTATTATTATTATTATTATTATTATTATTATTATTATTATTATTATTATTATTATTATTATTATTATTATTATTATTATTATTATTTCTATTTTGTTTATTTGTCAGTACCACTTGGCCTCAAGTGGTTAATCAACTCCCCCTACGACGAATCGTCCAGGAGATCCTGAGTTAAATTTCTGGTGGAAACAATTATTGGTCAGACTTTACTTATTTTTCTTCTGGTGTCCATTTCGCCCAAAAATCAAATAATTAACACCAAAAACTAGACAAAGCAACAAAAAAAGACGGAATTATCAAACACCTCAGTGTTAAAAAAATAATTAGAGAAAAGTGTGTAATTGAGAAATTTTTCTGTGTCTTATACCTTTTACTCCTCATACCAATTACTTAAACTCTTATTTTTATTTTTTATAGTAAAAGTTTAATTTATAATAATAAAAATAGATCAAATCGCCCCTAAAAAATTGATCACATAAATTAACCAAATATCGAAAAGAATTTTTTGTTGAGAGGAAATATTCAAAATATTTAAATAACCACAATTAAAGAAAAAAATATCATTGTGTATTTTTTTGTTAACCCTCCAATTATCAGGGTCCTGACAATCCAAGATTTGACTGAAGGTAAATAAAACACGATCAAAAGGACGTATTTTTTTGTTAACCCTCCAATTCTCAAGGTCCTAATTATCCGAGGTTTGACCGAAGGTAAATAAAACATGATCAAAATTTATTTCACCCAAAAATTGAATTTAGATCCTTCTAAATAGTTTGTCTTTGTTAAAGCTTGTTAACCACTTTAGCAAAATTGCTTGGTTAACAAATATCCTTGTGTAAGATTGTAGGACCCGCTATAGCCTAATTCTGTTTCTAATTGTATAGTTTACACAAATGATCATTCTTGGTAAAGCCAAAAGATATATACAACATGCATATAACAAGCCTCACGTCCCCCAGGCCTCATGAAATGATCATTCTTGAATTTTCTTATTATAAAAACCAGTTTTCCAAAAACATGAAATGAACTTTTTTTTTAGGAAAAAAAAACATGAAATGAACTAAAACATACATTTAATGGTGTAAATTAAATCATAGGCACCTGAAAAGACTATTTTTTGAATCAAAGCATTAATAATCAAGGGATACTAAGTAGAAGATAGATCATGAAAGATATGGGGTTAGGATGAGATAAGGCGGCTCTAGCAATACTATGAGATACCCTATTTATTTGCCTCCTGATAAATGATACTACATACTTGGGATTACTAGATAAGAGACTTCTACATTCAGATACTAAGTCGCCAAATTTATTACATGGAACATTGGGAGCTTGAAGAGTGGCTACCAAAGTTTTGTTATCCATTTCAAACATAACATTACGCAAATCGTTGGATATTGCCATTTTGAGAGTGTAGAAGACCAAGGGCTTATGCTTCTATGACAGATGATGATAAGTGCAAGTAGTCAGATTTACCTAATAATAGAGATCATGTTGAGTCTCTACAGCGTAAACCGTAAGCCACAATAGAGTTATTATTGAAATTGGCCGCGTCAACATTGCATTTGATGTGGCCGGGCTGCGGCTTGGTCCACGATGGTTGCTGATCTTGGGGGCTTGCCGGATTCTTATCTCATTTCATGCAGCTCCGTTCGTGTAGCACATCATGAGCGCAAGAGACAATGAAGGTGGGTCAAGTGTTTGTAGCCTCTTAAAGCTTGGTATTACGTCTCTTCAACAAACTCCAAAGAATCATGGCAACCAGAGGTCATTCTTGCACCAGTAACCTATGAAATAAGTCACACAACATAGCAGAGAAATTATTTGCCCCGAGGAGCATATCTCGAATAATGTTTTCAATTCCAATGCGGTCCTAGCATTCAAAAGCCTTGGAACAAACAAAGAAGATGTGCATATGAGATTCCGCTAAGAATTCAAAGGAGACACATAGATCGTTGCATGGTATACCACGATTGGAGAGATTAACCCTTGTGGGCAAGCATTGATGTGTTGTTCGTCATAGAAAAGCACGGACACGAGGAGACACTTTGAGATTCCAATGTGAATTATTTTAAGGTGCGGGATCATGGAGAAGATCAATGCATATTCTATACACGGATTTAACGATATAGGAACCATCAATTGTTGCCTTCCATACACAAGAATCTTCCGTAGACCAAGAATACAAAGGGCTAGCAAGGATTGCAGTAGCATTTGAGTGATTAAATAATAAGGAGCGCACAAAAGTGTGGTCCCATGAGATGGATCCTGGACTCATTGAGTGACTAACTGTTAGGTCCTCATGGGAAGATGAGGGAACAATGGAAGGTTTAAGAGATGGGAGGTTGCATACCTAAGACATATTCTACACATTAATTTTGGTACCATTACCAATCTTTCATCTATGAGTCTATGACCCAACGTAATTTTGATGAACCTTTTAAATAATATAGTACACGATCAAAGATTATTTTAAAATTCTGATATCGTCATGCATTATTATTACCTCTTTTATAAACTTTAAAAAAACAATACAAACTTAATTTATTTTTTCTTCCACAAATTATGGTCTTAGGAAAGGATAAAATATTAGAAGTGACGGTTAATTCTTAGACAAAAATTGCTCTCTCTTTACAAAGGGTGGAGTCAGTTTCTTTCTTTTCTTCGAAATGGCTTCTTCTGTAGTGTTGGAAGCACCATCATCACATTTACATTCACATTCACATTCACATTCAACAACAAACCCATTATTCTCTTCTTCTTCAAAATTCCATTATCTTAGCAACAACGCTTCCAAATTCTACGCTTTCCCTTCAAAATCCACAGTTTTTCTCACCCTTACTTCAACCCCTAATCATATAATCAGACATGCTTCTGGAATTGATTCTTCTTCTCCGGTTCAAGAACCTGAACCGGTTATGGAATTGGGTATTGACCCGACCCGGGATAGGAGAAGGGTTGTGAGGGTTGCGTGGGAGAAACTGGTCCGTTGGTCAAGGTCTTGGCGGTCTAAGTCTAATACTGATGTGCTTCAACGCACCAACAAGGTTTTGTTTTCTTAGTTTTTGTGTTTCTTGCTTTTTGTATTATTTTTTATATGTGAATTTGTTAAACAATTGGTGGAAGAGAAACTAGGAAGCACTATACCATACATACTAACACTAGAGACGACACTACACTGAAACGGATATTTGAATGTAATCACATGCGTTGGTGTGTGTTAACACGTGTTGTGTCGGTCTATGAAGTACTGACACCAAACACGTGTTGGACAACGCCTTTCATGAGAATTGTCGGTGATACAGAGGTGTTGGTATTAGACACTGATACATCATACATGTTTAGGCACTGGACACACCTTCCATCATAAGTGTCGGTGCTACCAAGAAGAGAAATGATATTTTCAAATCAAAATTTTGATGTCAAATTTGGCGTCCTTTAATTTTTATGCAGAAGCTAAAAAGTAAGAGAGAGTTAGAGATAAACATATATGGTGTCACATACGTAGTCTGACCGAGATAGTAGTCCTTGACCTTTATTAATATTTTAAATTTTAAAAAAATTTGAAATTGAAAATCTTCAAATATATTAGTCATTTTGGATAAGTGTGCAATGAAGAATATTGATTAATTGAATTTAGGAATTATTGTGAAATTTTGTTAGTTTTATAGACCAAGTTGACAATATCCTACAATTTTAGAGACTAAGTTGGTTATTCGTTCCCTATTAAACATTTTCATAGTTTATCTCCAAGGATTAATATTTTCTTGGATTATAAGTATTAATTTCTTGTCTCAAATTATTTTAGATTATGATGTTTATTCAGTTTGTGTTGTGGCATGTATGGCACTGTGAACTTTTGTTGTTGTTGTTGTTGAATAGGTGGTAGTGCTTGGAGGGGGATCATTTGGTACAGCAATGGCTGCTCATGTTGCCAACAGAAAGGATCAGTTAGAAGTCGTGATGCTTGTTCGAGATCCTGAAGTTTGCTCCTCTATCAACGAGAGCCACTGCAATCGGTAGCTAGTTTCTTTGTCCTTGTCATCTTACATACTTGTTAATTTGTAAGTTCAGATGATCTAATTTCATGTGCCATTTCTGTTGGTAACTTGTTCTTTTATTTTTTGCAGTAACTACTTCCCGGATCACACACTGCCGGAAAATGTAGTTGCAACAACTGATGCAAAATCTGCTTTGCTTGATGCAGATTACTGCTTGCATGCTGTGCCTGTTCAGGTCGTTTGAATTTGCATTTCTTCCTTAATTTCTGGGTAGTAGTTTTAGTCATGGTTATCAATGTCTTAAGATATATGCGAGTCATATCCCGATTCAATACAAAATTGAACTCAATTGATATGAATCTCTAGCGTGTATCCGTTTTGGATATGAAACACTGTGAAAACTGATTTGTTATTGGTAATGTATATTAATAATAAGATTTGATTCACGATTCGGAAAATATGTGTTCCGATTCACAATTTCAATATAGATTTGATAACCATGGTTTTTGTATTATTAGTATAAAACTTTGGAATGATAAACTTTTTAGAGGCCTCCTCAATTGCATTGCAGCCACATTTGTCTGTATTTTTTCGCAATTTCACGAAACATAGCATAAGTGCAACTGCAATTTAAAACCTTGATATTATTGCTACCTTCATTAAGTCTGGGTCTTTGTTGTCGAATAAAATGCATTTGATTAACCTTAGCATTTGCCAATAGTAAAATAGGCGACTGTCTGAATCTTTGTTTTTCTGTTATTGCAGTTCAGCGCAGCATTTCTCGAAAGTGTCGCTGATTATGTTGACCCAGGCTTGCCATTCATATCTCTCAGTAAAGGCCTAGAGCTTAATACACTGAGGATGATGGCTCAAATTATTCCTCAAGCACTGCGAAACTCTCGCCAGCCTTTTGTTGCACTGTCCGGGCCTTCTTTTGCTCTGGAGTTAATGAATAAGCTACCTACAGGTTACAATGACTTTGTTAATTACACTTGTCAGTTTTGTATTTTTCGACTATGTGCATTATGATAGCATAAAGGCCAATGATTTTCGCTATTTCGTTCCTATTTTAAAATACAGCAATGGTCGTGGCATCAAAAGACAAAAAATTGGCAAATGCAGTTCAGCAGCTACTAGCTTCAAATCATTTAAGAATCAGCACATCCAGGTAGATGACCTTCAGTAGATTCATAAATGATATTGAGTTTCATATGTAAATACGTTTTAATCTTTCTGATTCTGTTTGATGCATGATATGTTAAACAACTGTATAGACAGATTTTGATGCAAATGTTCAGCTTGTAATCTCTGATAACTCCAGTGATGTTACAGGAGTTGAAATAGCAGGTGCCCTTAAGAATGTGCTTGCAATAGCAGCTGGGATTGTAGAAGGTATGAATCTTGGTAACAACTCAATGGCTGCTCTTGTCACGCAGGGTTGTTCTGAAATACGGTGGCTTGCGACAAAGGTAAATGACCTCAATTAGACATTTTGTAAATAGTAGAAACTGTCACTTTTCTTTTATTTTACAGATAATAATCAAACCAAAGAGGATTAAAGTTGCTTTGTCAACGATTTGACTAGGTGTAGATAATGCTGTTCAGAATATCTAATTTGCATTGCACACTATTATAATGATAATCCCAAGGTCATGGTAGAGCAGTCAATGGTTGGAGATCTTGGATTTGCTAATATTAATTCAATTCATATACACTTTCAATGTAAAAATGTTTTACATTGCCAATAAATCATAACAGTTAGAGACTCTGGTCGTTAAAAACGATTAAGTTTTCATCATAACTAGTTCTACTTCTACGGCCACACATATATGTTTCTTATACTTATATATGGTTTTGTGTGGATGTACATTTTACATAGATTCATAATAATAGACGCCATCTATTGAATGTGTACACATGCACATTTACTTTCTATTTGTATTTTCATATGGCATATAAAGGCACTGTTTGGATAGACAGCTTAATTAAGCGCTACAAATGCTTATGTATAAGTTATTTCTATAACATAAGATAAAATAAAGTCGAGCCGTTTTCTTTCATAAACTTTCCTTGAGAGCTTATGAACATGTTATAAGTTGTTTCAATAAGCTCTCGCTAACAGTTTTACAAGTGTTTATGTCAGTAGATAAGCTCAAATAAGTCAATTCAAACAAGCTCAAAATCTGTTTCATTTCCCCTTAAAACTAATAGAAATAATAATAATAGTTCTCTTTCCTCTTATTATCTTTTGAAGATGGGTGCAAAGCCAACTACAATAACTGGTCTGTCAGGAACTGGAGATATAATGCTTACATGTTTTGTCAGCCTTTCGAGAAATAGAACTGTTGGTGTGCGTCTTGGATCAGGCGAGAAGCTTGAGGACATACTCAATTCCATGAATCAGGTAGTTTCCAGTTGTTCTTGACCATACATAAAATCCTTCAAAGTGGTAGAGTTACTGAAATTACTGGCCTTACTATGTGCAGGTAGCAGAAGGTGTCTCAACGGCTGGAGCTGTGATTGCTTTGGCGCAAAAATATAATGTAAAGATGCCGGTATTGACAGCAGTCGCTCGTATTATCGACAATGAACTTACTCCCAAGAAAGCTGTTTACGAGTTAATGAGCCTTCCTCAGGTTATTTATTCTTACCCTTCTGTCATAAGAACTATACAGATCTTTTTTATAGTAACCGCTCGTTTGGTTTCAAGATGGGAACTCCTCAACTCAGAGTTTGAAATGGTCAAACATGGTTTGACCATATCTTTTACTGTTTGGTTTTTTATATTGAGAATTAATTGTATGCTGGAGCAACTTATTCTTAGCTTTCACGTTGAGGTTGAATCATTTCTAACTGTTTGCAATTTTGTATATACATGTTAAAACACTTTTTGATAATTACACACTCTAAAGCAATTTTGATCTAAAATATGCTAATTACAACATGATTTCATTAAAATTACTTGTACGTAATGACTTTACAATCAACTTAATTTTACCAAAATTAATTTTCACTTACGAGTTTGATTGATGACAATTTCTCTTCACAGGTTGAAGAAGTATGAAACCTCCCAACAACACATGGTTTATCTACCAGCTACTTTTTAACTGCTGATTGAAAGGCATTCGTGTAGTCAATTCTTTTTCACCATTGTGCTTCCAATGCTGTGAAGGCTTGGTGATAACAATTTTGTACAATTGGAGTTGAACCATACAGTTAAAAGAATTTGAGAAATGTGTATTCTGCACAACATATATATTCCTATCTTATTAATGCATGTCATTTCTTTGTGCACGTGTATTTTCTTAGATAAAAGTTGTAGTTGGCATGAAAAGGTTAAAAAACCAGCATGTTCAAGATTGCCCATAAACTTCAATGACATGCATGGAAAATGATATTAATCCATTGAGAACTTATTTAAAATCAAATTATCAAACAGATGTGACAAATCATGAAAATATTATATTGTTTAGAAATTGTAAACGAGTGTTCTTTAAGGGTAGTAAATGAAATGAAATGTAATATTTGATTTGAGTGACCAGTCTTGTAGTTGTGTGTGAGAATACTTTGTTTTATCAAGAGAAATTTATAATACATTTATGTGGGAATACTAGTCTTATAAGTGGATGCATTTTCTCTTTTAAAAATGGTTGTATTTTTTGAATTTGGATCCTCTAAAGTAATTAAAGTGTAAAGTAAAAATAATCAATAGCTGTTATGTTAACAAACTCATAATTTGCTAATCAATGATTAATATTGCTCATTTTAGACTCTAAATTGAAGTGCTCACTATAGAGGCATTTTTTTAATGCCTTTAATTTTTCAATCACTTGTAATGTCCAGCATATGTGTGGTGCGAATAATGACACTATATTAAAATTTTAAACCTACTTAAAATTATTTAAGAATAATCTTTTATATATCCACAATGCCCTTATGCTACCAGTTATATTAATTAGGCCAAGAACAAACTCTCAATATTTTTGTCGGTTGAGATATGATTTGTAGACTTTCGTAAGAAATTCAGAGGAGGGCAAACATGGCCCAAGCCCCTCCCTCTTCCTCTAATCATGCCTATTAGCCTTTTTTTTTTTTTTATCAAATGCCTATTAGCCTATAGTTGTAGAAGAAATACATAGGAAAGGTATGCATTTATTTTTTCCGATTATTTAGTAATAACAATATAGTAAAAAAGGAAAATAAAAAAAAACAAATCAAAATGGAATATTTGTTTCATTAAATCAAATATATGGTCAATTGATTGGATATTTTTTTTATTATTATAACCTAAAATTTTACTATAAATTAATAAGAATAAGGAGTTTAAGGAATTGGTATGAGGAGTAAAAGGTAGGAGACACAGAAAAATCCCCTGAAATTGGTACACACTTTTCTCTATTTTTTCTTTACTGAAATGTTGCTATTCTATCTATTGTTTTGTGTAGTTGATGTTGTCTGCTTGATCTTCATCATGTATGTATTTTGTGCCTAAAGATATCGCAAAGCGCAACTTTTTAACATTGTTGAAAAACATAATGTGAAAAACCTTTATTATCCTATGGAAAAACATTAACACCGGTGGTGAACCACCAAATTGTTTTGTTTTGTCTAGTTGATTTTTTTTAGGTGTTGTTTTTTACTTTCGTGGTCGGACTCAATACATATGAGGTTTAAGTGAATTTTAAGTTGAGACTCTTTTGAAGCTCATAATAGTATTATTAGAATATGAGGGTTTTTTTATCAAGTAACATTTAGATAGCATTTTATTAATTTTAGTAGATTACGAGACCTTTTATGAACTAAATTGGTATCAACAGTATTATGAAGCATGGACACTCCTCGGACGTATCCGACATCGACACGACACTGACACTTGTAATTACCGTGAATTATGTGATTTTTTTCAAATTATTAGTTGTGTCAGTGTCGGCGTGTCAGTGTCCGTGTCCGTATCCGTGCTTCATAGCAACAATAGAATATGAGGTCTTTTTAACCAGTATTTTTATATTTAATATATTTTGAGGCCTAAGAAGATTTGCCTTGATGGCCTTACCTTTCATCTGCCCTATTTGTCGTATCCAACTTTATGGGTGGGGATTGGGGAACCACCAAATTGTTCCATGGTGCCGCTCTTGCTTTTCCATCGGTGAACTGTAGCTGCGTCGTCCACTGTTGTGGTTCACTCTTGTGCTTTTCAACTGCTTCCTATCAATCCTTTCAACTTTGAAAGAACTATGGAAAAATATTAACACCGCTGAAAAATCTTTTAACGTCAAAGCTCAACATTTTACATATTATTATGTCACAAGTGTGAATGTCATATGCATTTAGTGTTTTACCTTTCCTAATGTCCCATTTCGGCTTGCTTGCTTGCATTAGGTTAAGTGAGGAAGATTAGGAATTATGGGTTTGATCCACAAGCTTCATAGTCCATTCTGATAATTAATTACATTATCTTCAAGGATTTACTTTAGACAAAAAAAAGGTTTGCTCTTTGGACTTCTTTATTTGCTCTTTAATCTGAAAAACCAACTTTAAAAGCTATCTTCCAAAGCTTTTAAAAACACTAAAAATGTCATTTGGAAGTTTTCGTCCGAAAAATTTGCGCAATTGTGTGGGACCAAAAGATTAATATATATAAAAAAACCCACTAATTTATAGGCCCTTTGTATCTCCTGTCCTTAGAAAAATTATACCAACCCTTTTAATTTTAGGATTTTATCGAACTTTTCTTATTTATTTTATGATGTTAGTCGTATTTTATTCATTGTTATTGTTAACATTCTTTTGTTATGATACTATTTTTGTTGTGTTTATAATCCGTTGTTATCGTTGACCATTCTTTTGTTATGATACTATTTATGTTGTGTTTGTAGGAAAATGGTATTCGCTCATATGAAGGTAAATATCATCATTTGCCTCATCACGTTTGGTTTCTTCCTTCTTGTTGCAGGAAGAAACATCCCATCAGCTCACCCACTTCTCCCATCACCTGATGTGAACTTTAATGATCCACCACTTCATCCCATCATACCTCCCCCACTTCTCCCGTCACCTGATGTGAACTTTCATGATCCACCACTTCATCCCATCGCACTTCCCCCACTTCTCCCTTCACCTGATATGAACTTTGATTTTCCACCACTTCATCCCATCGTACCTCCCCCACTTCTCTTGTCGCCTGATGTGAACTTTCATGATCCACCACTTCATCCCATCGCACCTCTCCCACTTCTCCCTTCACCTGATGTGAACTTTGATTTTCCACCACTTCATCCCATCACACCTCCTCCACTTCTCCCTTCACTTGATGTGAACTTTGATTTTCCACCAATTCATCCCATCGTTCCTCCCCCACTTCTCGCTTCGCCTGATGTGAACTTTCATGATCCACCATTTCATCCCATCACACCTTCCCCACTTCTCCCTTCACCTGATGTAAACTTTGATGATCCACCCCTTCATCCCATCGCACCTCCCCCACTTCCCCCTTCACCTGATGTGAACTTTGATTTTCCACCACTTCATCCCATTGCACCTCCTCCACTTCTCCCGTCTCCTGATGTGAACTTTGATGATCCACTATTTCATCCCATCTCACCTCCTCCATCTCCGATTGCCAACTGAAGCAGTGTGGTCCCTTAACATTCATCTTACGACCGGAAGATCTTACAAAACTTTATTACTGCTTGATTAGTGCTCAAAAGTAACATATTTTATGTGTTAATCTAGGCATTTTAGTGACTTGTTCTGCAAGTTATCTAAGGAAAAGCTACCAAATTGTGTTCTTTTACTATTTATGCTTTACATGCCTGATCTCCTCCCTTTTATGCAGGAAATGACAAGCAAGGAACAAGAAAGAAGCACATGAACCAAAGTCAGTACGCTTAAGCGTCCTCAACACGCTTAAGCATACACAATGTCGAGAGCAGCTTCATGTACGCCATTAGTACGTTGTTGATACGCTTCCCAGATTTAGAGAGCACGCTTAAGCGCCCTCTTGTACGCTTAAGCGTGCAAGTTCCAGTAGCCAAAATTCCTGTACGCTATCAGCACGCTTGTGGTTCGCTTAAGCGAACTTCATCATGATGCAAGTGGATAAGGCACACATGGCTGCTCCCAATTGGCCAACGGAAGATTTCCTAGAGGCACGCTTAAGCGACCCTTGTACGCTTAAGCATGCAGGCACAAAGTCTGCCCAACTTAAAGAATTTTTATTCTCTTTCTCATTAACTTGTCATTTTTGTAATACAATTTTCTGGTTTTTAGAGAGAGAATAGGGCATTTTCTAGAGAGAGAAACACAAAGCAAGGTAGTTAGGAGTAGATTCAACCCAAGATTTGTTGAGACATCATGGATCTAGGCATTGAATC
>Ga0315915_1007819_pt1 | contig 12670 bp, 4 predicted proteins | sample MpolbnodulesMG_FD_207738 | JGI IMG/M metagenome (GOLD analysis project Ga0315915, IMG submission 207738) | Medicago polymorpha root nodule microbial communities from Los Angeles, California, United States - branched nodules | ecosystem: Host-associated > Plants > Roots > Nodule | place: USA... | reverse complement strand
CTGCATGCTGAGATGTGGGGTCTTTATCTAGGGTTTGATATGGCTTGGAGTGAGGGTTTATCTCACGTGATCGTTGAGAGTGACTCAAAAGTGCTTATTGATATGGTTACTAACAATTGCAAGATCAATGGAACCATCCCTTCTCTGGTTTGATGTATTCAGGAGATCCTTCAGCGAGATTGGCATGCTCAGGTTATTCACACTTGGCGGGAAGGCAACAAATGTGCTGACTGGCTGACAAATTTTAGCCTATCATTGAATTCTTGGAATTTGGTTGTTTTGGAGTCTCCACCCAATGAACTTCAAAGACTCATTTATGATGATATTTCTGGGACTTGCATGCCTAGGAATCTGCGTGTAATTTAGTTTTTTTTCTCTTTCTTTTGGGCCGTAGGCCCTCTTTTGTAACTAAAAAAAAAAAAACTCAATTTTGTGACACGTTTCTTAGAAAAAATGGAGTAATGGTTTATTTATGCATAGTGACGTGGCACCACGTGGATTGTGAATAAAGAAAAAGAAACAAGTGAAAGTCAAAGAGGAGAAGGCATTGCCTCCGTGGAAGTGGGAACCACCAGTAGATTGATCACGGACTGAACTAAGTTAAGCTGCAAGCATCAAGCAGGATATACCACTCATTCGTTTCATTAAGATTTGATAATGACGTCCTTGCTGACGTCTTCTATCTAATACGAATAAGTATCTTTCTGAAAAAGTAGACAAAGCAAAAAGATACAAAATACAGTATTAAAGTAACTTTAGGGGTGCACGGTCTCTATGCTACGTAGTATTTGTGTGCATTTTTTTCCAAATTTCTAAATCTAATCCACGAAAAATAACGACCTCTTAAAGATTATTTTATTTCATATAATTTTATATAGATTATACTATAGACTGTACCTCCCTCAGTAATGTATGGACGGGCATTGCTATATAGTTATTGACTATTGAGTAGAGTAGAAAGGTCGTTGTTTGAGAATGAACGGGCTAAGAGGCGAAAGAGCGCCTCTTTTGGAGGCTGAGCGCGGTGGTGTAAGTCAATTTCTTTCTTTCTCTTCTATCCATAATAATCCCTTCTTCATCCTTTATTTATTTAGATTATGCACGTTTTTATTGTTTAAGAGTTAAGACTACTCTACTAGTATTGTTATATGAAACTGTAGTCCCCCACCCCCGATTCATTCATGCTTATTGGTTATGCATTTATTATTATCATTACAATACAAAAACGTCCAAAATTATTTTGTACCCTGCATTTATCCTTGTACACTTGTTTACTACTCTATTCGTTGTTTTCTTATATTATTATAGGTAAGGGGAAAGAAACGCGACGATTCCACGGCAGCAGATCAAGTATCAGACCTTGAACATGGTGATGGCGTACCGGTAATCATATCATACCCCCTTATTATTTATTATCCTGGACAATTGTTAACTTTATTATGTATTAATATTTCAGGCTGCACATGTGGGTTTCTTTAGAGTCTTTTCACTTGTAAGTAGCCACTGGCTTAGTTGTTTCATTTATGTATTGCTTCCATTTTTATTTTATTTTTTTAATTAAGATTGTTAAAGTTACTTCTTTTTTTCTGTTTTGTAAAATAATCACAGGCAAAGCCTGAGGCTGGAAAATTGGTCATTGCTACGGTAGCTCTGTTGATTGCAGCCACGTCAAGTACCTTAGTTGTATGCATCATTTACTCTTTTTTCTGTTACTCCAACACGTATCTATATTACTTGCTCCCACTCTATAGATTTTATAAAGTTAAAGGTTCGCTCTTACGAACATGAAAATATGTGCTTCTGCAGCAAAAATTTGGTGGGAAGATAATTGACATTGTCTCAGGAGATATAAGAACACCTGAGGAGAAAGATGCAGCATTAGAAGCTGTCAAGAACACCATACTAGAAATCTTTCTCATTGTTGTCATCGGGTAAGTATGATCCTTACGATCACCTGTACTTTTCAACTCATCATGTAGTTTTATCTTATAATGATCTCAAATGGTTTACTGAGTAATCTGAGTTTTACAGTTCAGTTTGCTCCGCACTTCGAGCCTGGCTTTTTTATTCTGCCAGCGAAAGGGTTGTTGCGCGGCTAAGGAAGAATTTGTTCAGTCACCTTGTAAACCAGGTAATTTGTTTGTTTCTCTTCAATCGTGTTACTTTTGATAACTTGGAGAGTTGAAAATTTTAAATTTTGTAGCTTTTAATCAGTAATGACCCTTTATCCCACGTTAAATGTGTGTTTGTTAATTCACGGATGATGGTTTTTCAGGAAATAGCTTTCTTTGATGTTACACGGACCGGGGAACTTTTAAGTAGGCTATCTGAAGATACACAGATCATTAAGAATGCTGCAACTACCAACCTCTCAGAGGCCTTGAGAAACTTGTCAACTGCATTTATTGGTCTCAGCTTCATGTTTGCAACATCATGGAAGTTAACGTGTGAGTAATATGTGCAGCACCTACACACCCATCAAGGCATACCAACCATTGAACCAATCAAATTCATGAAAATTAATTATATATTTTTAATACTTAACAGCATATTAAGTAAGATTAGAATCATAAACTCATAAAAAATCTAATTAGATGAAATTTCAATTGAGCAAAATGACACAAAACTACATGTACTACAAGTTAAAAATATTTAATAAGAAATACTAAATAATAACAATCCTTATGTGGACTGTGCATGTGAGATTTTATTCTCATTTTTATTCTTGATTGAATAAAAAAAATCAAACTGATTTGTCACCGTTGGTTTTTCTTGTTTTTAAACTGGTTGAAAAGGTTCTCTTATTGTCAGGTTTTTCGGATTGTCTGGACAAATTGACAAGTTTTTTGACGGATTTGGTCTGGTTTTTTAATCTAAGATTTATCCTAACGTGTGTTCTCTCTCTTGACAATATCTTATAGTATTGGCTCTGGCTGTTGTACCTGTTATTTCTGTCGCTGTTCGTCAATTTGGTCGTTTCCTGCGTGAACTCTCTCATAAAACTCAAGCTGCAGCTGCAGTAGCTTCTTCAATTGCCGAGGTATGTCTCTCCCATTAAACAGATTAGAATAGCTTCAAGTGTTTTTCATAGGAGAAGATATGCTAACCGATTTAAATTTTGTCTGTGTTGCTTAGGAATCCTTTGGTGCAATAAGAACAGTTAGATCTTTTGCTCAGGAAGATTATGAAATAGAACGCTACTCTGAGAAAGTTAACGAGACTCGATCACTTGGACTTAAACAGGCTGTGAGTTAGTCATTCATATTTTGATACACATGCTAATGTTCAATTTTATTGCCCGTATTTAATCTTGTCTACTTTGTTATACAGAAAGTTGTTGGACTCTTCTCCGGAGGTCTTAACGCAGCATCTACACTTTCAGTTATTGTAGTTGTTATATATGGAGCTAATTTGACGATCAAGGGTTCCATGACCTCGGGTGATCTTACATCTTTCATTCTTTATAGTCTCTCAGGTATTTTCCTCTTTCTATTTTTTCCTTTTCCAAGCTAAAGAGTCCTTATCCACAATTGAAAATATGTTAAGTTGCTAGTTGTTTTTCTTCTTTATTTAATGCAGTTGTGATTTGATCTGTTGTATTCGAATTCGAGCTGCCAGTTTTGTACTTATGTTGACTCAATTACTTTGCCTTGTAGTTGGATCTTCTATATCTGGTTTGTCGGGATTGTATACTGTAGTTATGAAAGCTGCCGGCGCTAGCAGAAGGGTATTTCAACTGTTGGATCGTGCCTCATCAATGCCTAAGGCAGGAGATAAATGTCCTCTGGGGTCAGTTACATAAATTTCCTACAGTATTTTCTTAAGTGAATTTCAGAATTTAAATATACCCCTTTTTAGCTTAAAATATTTTTCGATTTAAGAAATTGGTGATCTCTTAAAATGAGAAGTGATATTAAATGTCTATTATTGTAGTGATCATGATGGGGAAGTGGAACTAAATGATGTATGGTTTTCCTATCCATCACGCCCTAATCATATGGTGCTCAAGGTAGCTCTTTCCTTCTAGTTTTGTGTTCTAGTGATATAACTTTAGCGGTAATAATTAAAACAAAGTATAATTCTCTGCTCTTTTCTAGGGCATTAATATAAAACTGCAACCTGGCTCAAAGGTTGCTCTTGTTGGTCCAAGCGGTGGCGGAAAGGTTAGTTCATATTTTCCTGTGATCATCGTTTCTTACTTTTTCCTTTGTTCCATTGGTTATTTTGGCAGCTCATCATTCCAAAGGTTATCATTAAAAATGCTTTAATAGAAGCATAGAAAAAGAAAAGTATAGTAAAGTGGATGCGAATAACATCATGTGCATTAATTTACTCGGTTCTTGTTTGTGCAGACTACAATTGCAAACTTAATTGAAAGATTTTATGACCCAACTAAGGGAAATATTCTCGTGAATGGTGTTCCTCTGGTAGAGATATCACACAAACATTTACACAGAAAGGTATTTCTTTTATTTTAATATTTGGCTCTTCAAATAGTTTTGTATTTCTATTTATTGCCAAACACTGTAAGTCTGTATCAATTAATAATTCGGCACAAAGCAGCTGTTCCGCCATGTAACCATGGTTTAATATATGATATGTGTATGATCTCAATATAAATTTAACCCTCCAAGATCTAATTTATTTTTGTGATTTCGATAACTAAAGTGGTTTGCTCCCATATTTGCAGATCAGCATAGTTAGTCAGGAGCCTACACTCTTCAATTGTTCCATAGAGGAGAACATAGCTTATGGATTTGATGGCAAAATTGAGGACGCTGATATTGAAAATGCAGCTGTAATATTTATTGTCTTCTTTCACTAACGAGACAACATCTCTCTCCCATCTTTCATTTGCTCATGATTATTATCTAATTGAATGCAGAAAATGGCCAACGCGCACGAATTTATATCAAATTTTCCAGAAAAATACAAGACCTTTGTTGGAGAACGAGGCATAAGGCTTTCCGGAGGACAGAAACAGAGAATAGCAATTGCTAGAGCGTTGCTTATGGACCCAAAAATTCTCTTACTGGATGAAGCCACCAGTGCCTTAGATGCTGAAAGCGAATACTTGGTGCAGGTGAGCTAACACATTATTTGTCTGAGTTTATTTTTCCAGCTTCACGAACATGTAAAATTTTCCTATCACTGTGGTTTGCGCAATAAGCTAAAAGATGTAATGAACACGGTGCAGGATGCTATGGATTCTATCATGAAGGGAAGGACAGTTCTAGTCATTGCTCATAGGTTATCAACTGTTAAAACTGCTAATACAGTTGCAGTTGTTTCTGATGGTCAAATAGTTGAGAGTGGCACTCATGACGAGCTTCTCGAGAAGAATGGTGTTTATACTGCATTAGTCAAGAGACAACTACAGACAACAAAAACCGAAATCTAATCTATGCCTAGCCAAGAATGGTGTTTATACTGCACTAGTCAGGAGACAACTACAGACAAAAAAACCAGATAACCGTTGCCAGTTACCATGGTACTTTTGAGAACACTCCAGTCTGCTCGCAGACCGTAGAGGGGAGGAGACACTTTATACGTCGACACACAAGTTCTAAGTTAAAAAACTTGCTCCTTATATTGAGCATTATGTTTATCTAAACTTAATTTGAGCAAGTTTGCTTGGCATAATCTAAAGTTAGCTTTGCATGCTAGTCAGATAAATCAAAATGCTGCAAGTTAAATGAAGTTGCTTAAATCAAATGTAACTTATGGCCAGTTTGGAGTGACTTATTTGAGCTCATCTACTGACATAAGTTTGAGAGACTGTTTGGGGGAACTTATGAAAACAGCTTATGACAATTTTCAAAAAAAAAATTAGCTTATTTTCATAAATTCTCTAATATAGTTTATAAAAAAAACTTATAGCATATACAAAAAAGAAAACTATTTCATCTTTTGATAAAGAAATAGCTTATGTAAGCTTGTCAATAAGCGCTTATTTCATGGTAAGCACTTGTGTTATAAGCTGCAAATAAGTCGTGTATCCAAACATGCCCATAATTTGCGAATCAAAATAATAATGTACGTAACAAGCTTGTTTTATGCACGACTTGTGGGAGTGAACCAGAGAAAACGTGCAGCTAGGGATTTCATAAGAAATTCAGAACTCATTAATGAGAAAAATATGAATCAATCCTTCAAAAATAAAATGAGAAACATATGAATCAAAGCATTTCTATTTAATTGAATGAGGAACAACTTTTAGAGTAAGTATTTATAGAAACTGCACAATTGCATGGTTATGGTCCACAAAAGAAAGTCTGCTATCTTATTAACAAATTAAAATAAGGGAAATATTAACTAGTGACTGGGGCACTAGTTAAGGAGATTAATATATAAAAAATTTATTGGGAAATGATGAAAGGGGAACATTTCCACTTTATGAAAGTTAAAAAGTTGTTGTAAAAATTTCTATTTTTAACTTTCTTAACTAGTAGTCTAGTACCTCAGAGGTGTCTCTGGCAAAGACACCGTTTAACATAACCTTTTTTATAAAAAGATAAGAGGATGTATATACTTCCCATAATTTTTTTTTAATGTCTTCTTGTCTTTGACCTAACACAACATTGTTAGTTCTAATACCAACACATCTTATCTAGTTATTTTTTTTGGTTTAACTTCCATTTATCTAATGAATTTCTTTTTGATTTCCTTCGAAGTTTAGTTTCATCAAAAAGATTTTCATAGTTGAAGTTGAATCTATTTTGTTGGTGAACAATCTCTTTAACAATTGAGTCAACTTTCGTCGATGATGCCATCAAAATAACTTACAATGAACACGTTGATAATATTATATTGAAATCAATTCATCTAGATTTCAAATTCAAAAATTGTTTTTTACCAAAGATCTCAAATTCAATATTTTAGATTTATAAAATTGATCTTTAGATAAAGAAAGGTAGCATCATATTTTTAACACGCATTCAATACAACCCTTTAAAATTTATTTCAAACGAATCTACTATATTTACATGCAATCAATGAGCTTCAACCACCCAAAAAACTTGACCACATTACAATCTAAATTCCTAAAAAGCAGTTGAAAATAACCACTTTCTGTTTAAAAAAAAAAAAAATCACTTTTTACTCCTTCCAAATAAACGGGATTCTCAACCCTTCAGCTAGCTTATGATCAAACAGTGAACAAAAAAATGCAGAGCTTAGTTCGGCGGTTCACGGCGGTAACACGCCACCACCACCACCACCACCGCCCTCAACCCAACCTCACCTTCAACCCACACCGTATCTCCCACACTCGTCCTTCAACTCACATCGCCCAACCTTCCAATATAAATAACCACATTCCTTCACCTTCCTCCGCCATTCACTCATGGCGTTTCCTTTCCACCAAAATTCGTTCCTCTCTCTCCCAACCAATGATCGTTCGAAGAAACTATCTCTCGATTGCCAAAAGCATCATTGATCGTAGCTTTCCCAGAGTTCATTTTCATCGACAGAACTACATTTCAAATTGGAATAGTAATTCGTTTCGGAGTGGTTGGTAATTTTCCGTCAGATTCTCTATACCCGTTCATTTCTTTACAATCTGAATTTATTCAATCTCAATTGTGATTTTAATTTGGACTGAGATTTAGTTTAGGGTTTATGAGGGTTTTGCTTCTATATTTATTTTTATCTGTTATTTATCACCTGAATTTTACCAACTTTGAAAATTTCAATCTTTTTGCTTATTACTAATTCTTATGCTCATTAGTAATCATTATTTATTACTCTATAATGTTGACACCAGTTGTAATTTAAGAACATGACATAATTGAACATGACATTATTGAACGTAATCACATGTGTAGTGTCGAACACCGGACACGCCTTCAATCAGAAGTTTAGGTGCTATAGAGGTTTAGGCTTTTACGTGTTATATGGGATTTCAATAATATAATTTGTCATTTTTACAGGAGATCATGGCTAAACAGGCTGACACCAAATGACATGGTTTTGGGGTTGATTGTAGCTAATGTTGCTGTTTTTTTATTTTGGAAGATAGCAACTCAAAATTTTATGCTAAATAACTTTACAGTGAGTTTCTTGATTTAAAATTTTATTCAACTTAATTGTACTTGTCGATATATTTGCCCAACATTTGCTGCTTTATATGTAACACCCGCCTGTTATATTGGTTTATCAAATGTATGTTTCTTAGGAAAGTTGTCAATACAATTGTATAATTTGTATTATTGCAAGTGTATGATCTATTACTATTATCTTTAGAGATGTATGATGTATCAGTGTTCTTGCCTTATTTTTATTGAGGATAGAAAGATAAAATATACTTCTGCTTTAAACAATTCCAAACAGCCAGAGCATCATAATATTTTAGTAATTGTTTCTGGATTGGCACTTTACCAGCTGTTGAAGGATGAAATTGATAAATGTGTTGTTTTGATGTTTTTGCCTGCGTGTATTTAACTTCATCTAGAGTGCTGATTCATTTATTTTCTGTTCACAGATCTCTTTGGACAATATTAAGAGTGGACGCTTGCACACTTTGATTACCAATGCATTCAGTCATGTAGATGCCTGGCATTTAATGTCCAACATGCTTGGACTCTACTTCTTTGGATTGAGTGTGCGGTTTCTTGTTCTCATTTTTTATCATTATTTTTCTCTCATATGTTCACTTTTTTCTCCTTTTCCTTACCTTAGTAATATTTTGTTTTAGGTTGGTGTCTGCTCTAGACTCACATTCACCATAAAACAGAGAATAATAAGTCATATGGTTATGAAATTTGGAGTCTGATATTTAAGTTGAAATGCAATAATTTTGACAAAAAAAATAAAAAAAATATCTGAAGTTCTTAGGTAATCTAGATAGATTATCAGGCATTCAGGCTTGTTTGTTTAGGTGGCAATTTCAGATCTTCTGTCTCTTGAAAATTGTTTGTTTGGATCACTCATCAAATGATTTATCTTGAGCCACTTCATTCGTCAGATGATTTATTTTGAGTACATTGTATATAACTAATAATTAGTTAGTAATCATGCAGCAAGCTTTTATTTATAGATAATCTTTTTTCCCAATCACTTTTGTCTTTAAATTTTAAATATATGCAAAATGCTAATAACTACTTTATATCATGCTACGTATATTATGCAATTTCATGTTTTCTCTTTAATTTCTGGGTTATATGACTGGATATGCCTATTTCATATTTTTCCTTTTCTTTTTGTAGGTTTATGTACTCCTTCTGATTAATATGTTTTATTCATTTTATGACTTCTTCGTATCCCTGTTACTAGATGTTAGATTTAGGAAGAAAACCCCCGTATATGTGGAATTTGAGTTTGTAGTTTAAGCAATATCTACTAATTGTTGGGACTTTTAATACTACACAATTTGAAGACTGTGATTTTACCACTAGCCATCCTCTCAATTTTCGTATTACTGATATTTGTTCTTTTTCTCGAATTTTGTAGTTAATGTAATGTCTTTTTCATTTATTTGCCTTACTTTTTGGTAGACAGTAATAGATTTAATTATTCGATAGTGACATGTAACTTGACTTGTTAAGAACATCAGTTTGAGTAACCAGTTATTTGTTTTCCTCTGCAACCAGTTATTTATACCATTAGCTTCATTAACCTTTAACTCTTTTCAATTGGGCTTTGAGCAGATTGCAAGTAAATTTGGACCTGAATTTCTGCTGAAGCTATATCTTGCTGGCGCAATCGGTGGTTCTGTTTTCTATCTTGGGCATCAATCCTACAAGTCTCTAACATCAAAGGTCTAGTGATGATTAGAAAGGAGCCTTTCTGCCAATTCTAAAACTTTCTTTTAAAAATTTTTTTGGGTGAAACAAAGGAACAAAATCTTGATTTTAAGCCTTCACCAGATGCTAGAAAAAATTGTAATTAATATGCTAATTCATTCTTCAGCCTCAAACCTTTGATATATGAATTTCTCAATTTTACTTTCATTTTGCTTTAAAAGTTTGAAAGCTATTTTTTTGTTGACAAATGTATGGTTTAGTATACGATGATAATAAACATTTTGTAGCTAAGGTGCCTAGTGTATATTTTGTTAACATATGAGCAAAAGTTAATATTTACACTCTTGGTTTGAACTTGTAATCTTTTGATCGAAATACTTTGAAAGATGTGAAAAATCATCATCAACATTTTATTTGACTTAACATTTCTCTGTATCTTGTTTGCAACAGGGCTATGGAGCTATCAAGGCTTCAAAGGAATTAGCATTGGTGAGCTTATAGTAACTATTCTATTACCGGCTTCCCTTCTTCAGGGATTGTAGGACGTGTTATGTAATTACTGATGTTCTTGGTTTCACTAGTTAATTATGATTTATGAGCAATGTGTTTTGAGGGAATGATTTCTACTTTTATTCTGTGTTAATTTCTTTGAAGACTCTTCTATTCAAAAATCAAATTGAATAGGATGTTGCCTCGTAAATTCCATTTTAGGTTTTAAATTATGTTTGTAGTACCTCTATGGAACACAATTGTGTAAATAAGTTTCATGGCCTGTGGGTGTCAATCAACTATTTGACTCAATCAAGTTCGCCAAATTGCAGAAATGTCAATATTTGTTAGTCTTCTTATAGTTAGGTTATCAAGTTTTTTTTTTTAATAACTCAGACCCTTATTTTCAAGTTTTTTTTTTGTATAGTCACTGAATGATTACTTTCATTCATCACTTATGGCATTAGTTAAACTCATTTTTAATTAACAACTTTCCAATGATTAGGGAGCAAGTGGAGCTGTGAATGCAGTTATGCTGCTGGACATATTCCTCAATCCAAGAGCAACTATATACTTGGACTTTTTTATACCAGTTCCTGCAGCGTTGCTGGTAAGCTGTTATCTACCTTGTGATAGGTCAAAAACTGAACTTTGCAGGTCGGAGACTGACATATCCTTTTCTTCTGTGTAATAAAATTATGGCGAATCAAGGGGATCTTTTTGATCGGGAAAGATATGCTGAGGATAATAGAGGTATGATGGACCCTGTCAATCTTGTATTCTTGTATATTATCATGTTTACCTTTTTTCATAGCATTTTCCATCTCAAGTAGCTTAGTTGTCCGAGAAGGATCACCAAACTCGTAGTCATAACTACTTATGCTATGATATCACTATAATTTCTACAAATTTCGAGATTTAGTATACTAAAATCATCAAATTGATGCAATCTAGTAGGTCTGTCCATTGTTATGAAATATCTGTACAAATCACTAGTCTTTTTGTGATCATCTTGATGCTTTAAGCCTGTAGAAAGATGGTGAAACAGACGGCTTTGTTTAGGCAGAGAATTTATTAGATTGTTTTTCTTGTCCTTTATTTTTCCTTTTAATAAAAAAAAAACAGCTACTTACCAGGAAAAACGAAAACCATTATTTTTCTTTCACAGCACATTCCTTCTCAAAAACAAAGCATTAACATTTGGCTAACATTATAAATAATTGTTGGTTTTCAAATTGTAGGGAGACAGTGCGATATCAGGATCTGCACATTTGGGTGGCATTGCAGTTGCAGCCATAGCATGGTCAAGAGTTCGGAAAGGAAGATTCTAAATCCTTTTTCAGACCTCCGCAAAACAAGTTTTTTACTCTGTTAATTATGATGCTATAATCTATCATTTTTAATTAGCAACTATAAATTAGGTGAAGTTATTGGGTTAGATTGTTATTAAAAAATAGTTATTCTGTCAAAAAGAAGTTATTGAGTGAATAGGCAAAAAAAACCCTGAAATTGTAACTTTCGTCAAAAAACCCCTGACTTTTAAGAAACTTCAAAACCCCCCTGAAATTGTCAAACGTTAGTCAATCACCCCCTCCGTTTGTTTTGGCTGTTAAATGACTTTTTTTTTCCTTCATCTTCTTCCTTCCACTTTTTCATCATATTCAACATCACCTTCATCAATATTCATAAAAAATCTAGAAAAATTAGGAGTATTCTTTAAATTAATTTGCTATAGGACGCAAAACACCGGCCTTTGTAATGAAGAGAATCGTCCGGGAGGTATAAGCTTTCCTCTCAGGTAGAGAGTTCATCTTCTTGATGAATGACAAAAGCATGTCGTGGTAATCAATAATAAATAGTCTCTTTTCCACCAAGTTCTTGCTCCAGTAGTTCCTTTGTTATTGCTGATTCAGGAGGGCCATAGATAGTTGGATCTAATTTGCTGCGGATTGGAAACTCCTGCAAAGACCAAAAACACCTTCAATAGTTGGATACTCGTGTAACTGCATAATTGGTATGAATAAAAATGAAAACTACCTTCAATTGCTCAATATTCACTGGATTGACTCCAGCTAAGGCTTGCCTTGCAATTCGTTGTCCCGCAACCAAGCAAATCTATCTCCTGTAACAATGCAAAAGGACTAGTTTGTTGAATGAATGCGGTTCTGATAAATACAAGGTTCTAATCTGCACATTTATAATTAGTAATCCACTGTCTTTCAATCTTTGTTGATTAACTTAGGTGGTGTTATTGTTGTTGATGGTGGTGGATGTATAATAATGAGATGATGATGATGTTGTTAATGGTTGTTGTTTCTTAAAAAAATTTCTGGACTTTTTATGAATATTGATGAAGATGATGAAAAAAGTTGAAGGAAGAAGATGAAGAAAGCAAAAAAAAAAAAAACAATAATAGTCATTTAACAGTTAAAACAAAC
>Ga0315915_1007809_pt1 | contig 12684 bp, 8 predicted proteins | sample MpolbnodulesMG_FD_207738 | JGI IMG/M metagenome (GOLD analysis project Ga0315915, IMG submission 207738) | Medicago polymorpha root nodule microbial communities from Los Angeles, California, United States - branched nodules | ecosystem: Host-associated > Plants > Roots > Nodule | place: USA... | reverse complement strand
TATGATGATTTTATCAATTTAGCAATAATATTGTTTAGTTCACTTTTCGGTGTTGAAGTGATTTCAATGCATGTTAGATATGCCATAAAGTCATTCACAAACCTTCACCTAATAATAGCTAAGTTTTATTTTTAAAAGAATTGGCCATTGACTTGGTATCAAGGTTCATAATTAGCAAATAATTAGAATACAAGATAACAAATAGAAAAAATAATAACAAAAATGGGCCTATGCAATGCACCTCCATATTTCAAGTCCAAAAAGCTCTTGTGAGAGGGGATGTGTGCAAGATACAACAAAACCAGTCATGCGTTATCACGTAATAGTTAAAAGATTTAATTGAGTTGGTCACTGATCATCCATACCATTACATAAAGATTGAGTGAAGTGATTGAAACACCAAAAACAGAACTTCGGGTGAAGCTCTTTATGAGAAAAAGACCAAAGACAGAAAGATATTCATAAAGTCTAATGTAAACTCAATTTCTAAGCTTTTATGTCATCAAACAAAATCATTGTAACCTTAGTTTCTCAGTGAAAGTTACCATCACATCTCTAACCTAAGCCGTAATTAGATAGATAGCAAAAATAAACGCTTAGCATATAATTGCTTATGTTAAGAAATTTCTATAACAAAAGATAAAACAAAGTTAAATTGTTTTTTTATAAGCTATAATCTACTTTAACCAACTATCATGGAAAACTTATGGATGTGGCATAAGTTATTTCCATAAGCTTTTCAAAAGTGCGTAAACCAATAGATAAGCTCAAATAGGTCAATTTAAACATGTCAAAGAGCTTGTTTGTATTGACTTATTTGAGCTTATCTACTAACATATGTTTTGCGCGACCGTTTGAGAGAACTTATGAAAACAGCTTACGACATTATTTATAAGCTGTTATCACTTATCAGGTCATTTGCACAAGTTCTCCAAGATAGCTTATACGAAAACAATTTAACTTTATTTTATCTTTTGCTACAGAAATAGCTTATACATAAGTGCTTATCATGATAAGCACATGTACTATAAGCTACAAATAAGTTGTTTATCCAAACAAGGCCTAAATAGGAGTAACCTCACGTATTCTAGTTCTAGGTTAAATATTCTTGATTAAGCATAATTAGTTATTTAACAATTTATGTACCATGAAACAAAACCATATCTATTTAATGGATTATACCTTTGCACTTAGTCAATTAAAATTAAGAAACAGTATAAGCATTGCAATGAAGATTATGAAAATGTGGTTTGTTTGTTACCCTTTTTTCTTCCCTGGAAGCGTTAGTATCATCTTTAACTTCAGCTTGATTTTTAGGAGCGGATTTGGAATTGGAAGAAGAAGAAGCAGCAGGCATACGAACTTCTTGAATGGCGATAACGTCGGGATCGAAGGTGGTGATGAAGTTGCTGAATTCAGACCAATTGTTCTTGACGCGAAGGAGTAAACTGTTGGCGTTCCATGTCATGAATTTCAATGGCTCCTTCTTCGTTTCTTCGTCGTTTTCGTCTTCTTTTTTTTCTTCTTCATTTTCGTTTTCTTTGGGTTTCTTTGAACATTTCTCTGAATCTTTCTCTATTACTTTGAAAAACCGTTTCATCGCTCTTCACAAACCTAACCAAAACGCTTTGTTTTGCTTCTTCTACACACTCACACTCACTCACACTGTGCTTTCTTTCTCAGTTCTCTCTCACACTCGAAATGTTTTATTTCTGGTTTCAAATTACTAAAACAAATTAATTAATTCAGATTCTTTAATTTTTTTTGCACAACCAATGGACTATAAGATAATTTTGTTTTTGTCAATAAAAAAAGAGGGTGTAAATTAATTTAAATATAGCGTTGCTCACTTCTATAAGGGTGAAAATAGGTCAGACCGACTTACATAATTTTATATTCTACTCACATATTTTGACAAGTTAGATTTTGACTTTGTAAAGTCTAATCGGACAAAGTTTACTCCCATCTATACACACTAGTCACCCCACTATTGTCACGGTTTTTAAAATAATATCTTTTTAGACCTGTACTATGAATCTCTTAAATTATTTTTAGGTTTTAGTTTAATTTATTAAGATTTGTGTTCCATTTAAATCTCATGAGTTACAAAGAAAAACACATTTAGTTTTTTCCGTTTTATTTTAGTCTCTTAAGTTAGGGTAAATGTTACACAATTCGATTTTTTTTTGACAATTTTTCATTTGAACATATCAAATACTTCATATGCGACGATACATATCGGTGATTAGACATCTTATACACCAAGTTTTTTTAGAAATCAAACAAAAAATTTACATAAATGTGTAAAATGTCTAATGTATGTAACTTAAAAAAAAATTATAGACTAAAATAAAAATGTTTGAGTAATTTAGCCTAATATTTATTGAAAATAGTGTTTTAAATTATTAACTAATATTAGTATTTGATTGACTTCTAATATTTCCGAATTCTTCCCTCAAAACTTTTCAAAGGGTTACTTGCAAATTTTATGCTTCATTCCTTCTCTTCGTGTAAATAATGAGAGAAAAATAAAATTGAACATAAATGAAGCTTAACAAGAAATAAGCTTCTTTACACAACCGATATAAACATTGATCTTTTCATCATTGGCTTAAAAGAGTAAGCCTGAAAACAAATGAGGAATTGAGCACTGATAGAAATAGTGAAGGAGACTTGAATAATCATAGAAAATTCTCATCACTTCACATTTTGCTAGCTGACATATTGCTTCTCAAGAAGGCTACCACAAAATGCCAAATCAAATCTCTCCTCAGGAGGATCACCAATGAAGTCAAATACAGCATCGGCATTTAGGAAATCTTCATCCGCTGTATACCTGCATAATGCATTTGAGATTAAGAAAACGTCAAATGAAAAGTAACCACATGTGTCCACCAAACCATTTACATATAAGAATGAAATCAGATTGAAGGAGTTAGTATGAGATCCAGAATTCGATCCCAAAAACTAACATAACCACTAACTTACTATCGTCTCTGCCTATCGAGAAAAAAAAAACATAGAGCTGCTTTCCATTTAGTAAATAGAAATATACCCGCTCTTTGTTACTATACACTTCATCCCAGCTGCTTTAGCAGCTGCTAGACCTATTGCACTGTCCTCGACCACGACACATCTGTAAATAACAATATTTCACGTTCAAAAGTTGCACACTCCATACAATTCAAAAACAAATAACTTGTAACTGATAATAACTTGCTCTAAAATTTTGGTTCAAATAAAAGCCATAAAATTCTACAGTTGGTGGATAGGTTTGATACAACATTTGATTTTATGATGGATACATTTGGCATATAATCGTTTTGAACCATTCCCTTTTCCAATGTCTTGTGTAACTTAAAGTGTTTGAAATTGACTTTTCATGATTAGTACTCCATGTACTAGTTAGGCATGACTATTATAAGATACCTCGAAGGTTCAACACCGAGAGTGCTTGCAGCTAGTATATAGATGGCCTGTCACAAAGAGCATAACACAGTTAGCCACATAGATCATACCATACTGAACATTCAATCATATAGTAAAAAAGGCTCCATTGTTTAACTGTATTATGTAAAATGAGACTGCAAATAAACATAGATTGTGTCCTGAAAATCTAAAAAATTAGCATTGCAATGATGAAAATCTTACTGGATCAGGCTTTTTTCGGGGAACCACGTCTCCTGCAAATATCTGGATTTTTGCTGCTCGCTCAGGCCCCAGTAAACATGATACTATTGCAGAGACCTAAAATCAACTCATGACTTAGGTCCTGAGATGGAATACAAATAAATGCAGAACCGATATTGCAGTTATGAATAAATTACACAGCATTGTCAACAAACAAGTAACTAATAGGAATTGATTCAAAAAAATGAGCCACTTTTCCCTATAGTTGGAAAAAATCATTTAAGAAAATTGTGTTGGTGATTATGCATACCGCCTTCTCATTGGAAGTGCTGCAAACTGCAACATTGACTCCTTGAGTTAAAGCCTGATCGACGAGCCTGAATGTTTGATAGAAAGAAACAGATAATAAGATAAGGCAGAGTTCATGTCTGGATATAAAAGAAACAGCTCTTTTTAATTAATGTTGCAACTTGCAACACAAACATGAAAATTAGATCGAAAATCAAAACAACATGATATCGTAAACAATATTAGCCTATTAAGGGATATTTCCACATGTTATAAACCAACTACTTAGCAGGTAATTTACTTTTCTAGAGCTTCAACTTTTGAATGTTAACTAAAATTGGTAAATATCAACTTCCCCTAGCTGTTTCGAAACTATATTCAATAATGAAGAATAGAATTGAAAACTCAAGTGGAACCCAATAAATGAATTTATTTACATGCGTAACAAAAAACATCATAAATAATGAGTTTGGATATAAGATAAAGAACAGATAGATAGTAACCAACTTTGCAACACCTGGGCGAAGAGGCAACAATTTTTTCTCAACAAGTTCCATGAATAGTTCTGTCTTTCGCTTGTGAAGTGAAGCTATGAAATCTTTTCTTTCTTGTTCACCTGTTGGGGCATTCGCAGGCCAACCTGTCTTGTTAAAGTATGCTGTCATCCTACAAAAAACACATCAATTATAGCTTCAAGTTTAAAACAAAAAATTTGTTTAAGTACTTGAATTACTACTTACCTTTCTTTTCCACCTCCAATTTTGAGCAATTCGCCATACAATTCCACATCCCATGTAACGCCTAGTTCTTTCTGCACAACTCGACAACACATACAAGTGTTATAGTTAAAGCATCTCAGCTCATGTACTACTTTTGATTGCATACTAACAAACATTAATAATTGTTTCCAAGGCATAGCTCAGGTGGTTGAGGTGGGACGGACATGTTCTAGCTCTAGGATTCAAACCTGATTACTAACGTTAGATGTAAAAGTTAGTTGCACTAGTTAGTTGTTCTAATTGGCTATATAAGTCTTATTGTACACTCGATGTAATCAATGATTCTCTCATTATCAATATAGTTTCAATTTTACTTTTCTATACTTTTACCTTATCAATGACTTCTATTAAGAATACTAATAACCATACTAAGAAGTAATATTTACTTGTGAAAAACAGATTAAAAAGCAGGAGGCACCTCTTGGAAGGTATCATTGAAAGAAATGCGGTGGCCATCTTTTTCAGTGTCAACAAGGACTCCATCACAGTCAAAAAGAAGAGCTGAGGGAAGCGTGGAAGATGCTGAAGCCGAGGCTGAGCAACTCAACCTACGTCTTCTGCTTGTTGAAGTTGATATCTTAAGAGCTTTGACAGTGAAAGAGGATGGTGAAGTACTGTGTTTTTCATACTCCTTGTTGTGTTTAAGGAGGCTAATAAGTGTTGTTGTTTTTGGTTGATGAGTTCCATTCAACAATGAAGCAGAGGAAATGGAGATGATGCTATTTGCTGATGCCATGGCCATTGCCTTAGCTTTTCCTTGCATACCAAATCATCACACACATTTCAATTACTACTTATCTGCTTCCTATGGAGTGGGACCGTTAATTGTGGTTTTCAACTTCCAACACAAGTTCGTTTTGATTAGGTACTGTTGTCTTTCTTACTCTCCACGTGGCATTACTACATGCACCTCACATTTCCTTCCCACACACCCATTCCCTTTTCTACTTGATAAAAATATCAATAAATTATTAATTTTGTAAATGGTTATTAGTTTTCCTTAAATTAAATGACTAATAGTTATCAATGATATTATATATTAGAGTCATAAATTAATTTATAAATATTCATTGAAGTATAGTATGATATTTTAAAGATGTGTGATTTAAAAAATAAAGAAAATGTTACCAATTGCTCTCAGGGTATAGTTTGAAGAATCAAAAGAGGTAACTTTTCTATAGAAAATGATGTATTTATTACTTTGATAAGTGCAACTTCAACACTATGTCACGAGGCAATGAGCAGATATGTTCAATGGTGCACAGTTTTCCATTGACAAGGTGTGTCTGAGACTCAATCATGGAAGTCCTAAACAGACAGCATGATTAACACAAAAATATCAAGCATGCAGTCCCCTGGTTTGTTGTTTGTTTTTACTTTCTTTTAATTTTCATATAATTTCTTAGTTCAAAGAACTCGCAATCAACTAAACAGCATACTATATAATTACATAGCCTGAAATGAACTCAAAAAAGAAAAATAAAACTGTATACCCAATTGCTCATTTTCAAAGCACGTAAAGATACAACAAGCCCGTTCCCATTTGATTTCAAACTATATACTCAATTGCTAATTTTCAAAGATACAAGTCCATTCCTCTCTGATTTGATTATTCTAAATGAAGGAACGGCAGAAGAAAGGAACAACATACAATATCATTCTTTAAGAGTACATGAGGAAAGGTCTTTGCATATCTTCGACATTGTGGCAACCTTAATCAAGTTAGACTTGGCTGCATCCAGCATTGAATCTGATTGGAGTGCTTTCTCAAAACAATACTTGGCCTCTTCTAACAGACCCTCTGCAATAAAAACAAGACCCAGATTGTTGAATGCAGGAGCATATCCAGGCTGAAGTTCAAGTGACTTTGTAAACATAGCCTTTGACAGTTCATATTTTTTCTGCTGGCGATAGAGAATTCCCATATTGGATAGTATAGCATGTGCTTCTTGTTTTGTAGCCAAAGACAAAGCCCGTTTGTATACTTCTTCAGCTTGTGATTGTTCTTCTGATAATTGAAGCGAGACACCTATTCATACATTTTTAACCCATATGAAGTAAATAATCCTTTCACGGAAAAAGACATGGAAGTGGGAGTCAAAATGCCGGACTAAAGTTGGCACTTGACAATCAAAGGCATAGAATATCGTACTTAATGTGAATAAGGAGTTGATTTATTCTCCTTATTATATTTATTAATTTGTTCCTAGATATAAGGACATAAATCAGAAATTGATTTGTTTCCATTATATGTAATTATTTAGTGTAATTATATGTATAGCCTTGTAACCTCTATATATACAAAGAATAATAATGAGAAAGGATCAAGCCATTATTTGTGACACTTAAGAAGATAGGTATTCCCATTACAGTCAAGAGATAGAGAAAAGAAGCACATACCGAGGTTAGACCATGCATAGCTGCAACCCTTGTCACAGGCAACAGCAGCTTTGAGGTATTTTTGTGATGTTTTGAATTCCCTAGCACAAAGACTGTGAAGGCCAAGTTGGTGCCACTGGACTGCATCATCTGGATCTTCCGCTATGGCCTAGTAGAAAAAGAATGATACACCAAACAACAATGTGAGATAGTAAATCCAACAGAGACCCCAAACATTTCACATCAGACAAGCTGCATAATGCGTAAATTAGCAAGTTGATACTCAGGAGAAGGCACGGAAATTTTCCATCTGCACCTTCAACCTGGGAACATACCTATAAGAAAGTAAAAAATTACCTGCTTTAGACTGGAAACAGCACGCTCTTCAATTTCCTTCAGCCCATCCTGTTCACTTTCGTATGCTGCTGATATCTCATGCTGGGCCTTGTGAACCATTGCTAGCCCGGCCCATGCTATTGGAAGCTCAACCAGGGATGAATCACCATCTCTTATTATGGAAGCCATCTCATTTCCAGCAGATGAAAGCAGTTCACTAGGATCTTGAGATCTTTCTGCCTCCTTTATTCGATGGCTTGCTACAGCATATCGAGTAGACATGCAATTAGGTTCCAGTTTTGCTGCCTGGCAACAAAGGGAAGGAAAAAAAGAAACAGTAAATCACAATCTACATTGGCCAAAACATCCTCAGAAGACGGCTTAATAAAAACAAGGGAGAACTATAAGTGACACTAACACTAGCCAAAATGCAATACATGTAAAATCAATATGAGTAACTCCATCCAGTTATCTTTCACCATGGAAAAAAATGCCAAAAAAAAAGTTATCCACAAGAATTTGTTGCAAGAGAATCAAAGGCCAAAACATTTCCGCCAAGAACAAGGACCAGGAAACCAATGAACAAACTCAATAAATACACTATAAATGACTGTAGCGAGGGGCCATGAGCACCTTCTCCAAGCACTTGCTGGAAATCCGATGATTCCCAGTAATAGCAAATGCATAGGCAAGATTTGCCCAAATATGGGCTGATTTTCCATCTGCTTTAATTGCAGCTAAGAGACATTCCTTAGCAACATTAGCAGCCATGGATTGTTCTGCTGAAGCACCTTCTGCAGCATTTGCACCAGCACCTGGAATTGAAAAATTCAAATGACAAAAACAAAACCATATTACAAAAATTTCTTCAATCTCTGCATAATCATATTGAAGGACAAATCAATGTAATATATTATGAGAGCATAGATCATATCAGTATAGTACCTGATACAACTGAAGCATTTTTACACAAAAGGAGAGCAGCATAATTGACCAAAGCTGCAGGATGGTTTTGATCTTTTAGGATCAACTCTTGGAAACACTTCGCAGATAATTCCAAATCTCCTCTGAAGGCAATTTAGTTAGTAATGGTACTGAGGATAGACAAATGGAATAAAAACTCATAAAACTCTTTTCAATTAAAGCCAAAAAAATATCGGTATTTCTCAAACAATTGAATGCAATAGTATTACACAGAAAAAAGGTTTGAATATTTCTTAGAACAGGATAGCAAGAGAACTCTATTACAAAAACAACCACAATAGCACATGTGTAGTAGTCTTCATTCTAAATTTCTCGCCCAGTGCTATCGACCGGGGTCAATGGCAGATGTAAAAAAAATCCGCCACTGCAATCCACCATGGCTGATATTTGAAAACACTGTTCCCGCCTAACCAAATGCATATGCTGTATGGTGCTGCGGGTGTGCTGAAGATAAACTTTTTGCCATAAATGAAAGACATTATCACCACATGTCACATGGGAATGAATCTCGCATATGTTACAAATTAAAGGGTACAACTTAATTTGAAGAGTTAAATAAAATACAAAACATATCATTTTACTTATTTTATATATAAAAAAGAGGTAATTACCATTTGAACTTACATTTGAAGGTAAGCTATCCCAAGATTACCAATGCAATCGTAGTTCTCTGGTGAAATAACCAACAAGGATGACAAAACTGAGATAGCACTCTACACCAGGGTTTGAAGTTTACATTGGTTCAGGAAATGGAAAAGAAAAATGTAGTCACGTCAATTACTGAAACATCATACATGCCGTGAGAGCTTTAAAGTGTGTAGAAAAGAGAAAACAATGTGCTTGTACCTGCACACGGCCAGTTTTAAGAAGGATAAAACCCAGTGTATTCCATACAGCTGCTTGCCTGATATCCGATTGCGTTGATTCTTTCAGTTTAGAAAGAATTTCCTCAAGTTCGTGAGGTTCAAGTTCTTTGTCTGAACTATTTTCTGATGAACTTTCTATTATCAGGCACTATAAGGATTATAGGAACATGTCAATGAACAGAAATACTATAATAAATAATCTATCAAATTAAGATTATCACACCTGTGCATGGTGAATCTGAACTAAAGCAAGGAACTCTGCCCTATCAATCTCAACCTCTGGCCTGAGTAATATCTCTTCTGCCTTCTCATAAGCCAATATAGCCTGAAAAAATTAATGACCTAATGAGTAACCTGTATGTAGACTAGGAACTGTAACAGGTAAATTTGGAAGAACTACCTTTTGAGGTTGATTTAATCTTTGGTACATCAAGCCAAGTATAAAATGAGCATGAGCATTTTTGGGCATCTTCCTTGCAACATGAACCAATCCCTACAATTATACCTAGTTTTGTCATTGACTAACCAAAAACAACAACACTGGCAATATTCATAAAAATAAATTACTACTATGTCAAGATTACATCTTGCTAACTGACTAACTAGTTTTAGGTAGGAATTAGTAAAGATAGCTATCTGACTAACCGGAATCCTTAGGCACATTAGACTGATTGATTAATAGAGTTTGAAAGTGGGATGATTTAAATCAAGAAAAATATATTTGATGATTCCAAATTAAACTCACAGTCTTCATGCTGCTAACTTTTTCTTCCCTTGCTGAAGGAGCCCCTTGAACGTGTTGATCACCATCCGCATCAGGTCCACAGTCAATAGAAGAATCCGTCTTGCTAGGTTTGGAACGGCATTTCCCCAATTTGTTCAACAATTTACCTTCACCTTCGTTGCTATTGGTGTCTTTGGACAACAAACTCTTATCTTGACTGTTTTCGTCATTTATCAACCTATATATTAATTCAAAAATCAATAAATGACAAAAACAAACAAAAAGATATTCAGAATTAATGCAAACGATTCTTATTCCAATAACTCAAGAATTTTTTAAGAAAATCTTGCTGTCAATTGAATGGACAATAATCAATAACATGCATAAACGTTTATTCACATTTGCAAAATGAAATACAATGATATACTATACCACATTTACAAAGGAATGATTCTGTTTTACAACTACAAGCTTGTCAGCCGTTTCTCTTTCATAACTTTCCGAAAAAATATATCAATTGAAATCCATTACAAGGTTTGACTTGGTTGCGAGGTCCAATATCTTCAATGAAAATACAAATTATAGACCCAAATGCTCGTTACACACAGTGTTGTCAATTGTGGATAGTGGAAAATAGAGGATTGTTAAAATTTCCCTACGCAGTAGTGCTAAAGCTTCGCCATAGCCGATATATGACAACATTTTGTATTAAACGTGTCGCAGAATAAAAACAATTTGTCCAAATTCCGTTATGATATAGCCAAGGTTTTAAATAACGGTCGATGTTGCATTAAGGAATTTGCGATTTATGCCATTATGGATGATTAGTTATAGATTGCGATCATCACGATGTGAATAAATCATGCCATTCCGCAAATCTTTTTAAAATTATTTGTACACATAATGTAGAATAACTTGATTTCTCGTTTTTTCATAATTCATAACTGTAACTCTTTGTATAATTTTATACTGAATTTATTTCTTCTAAAATGTGAATTTTAGCCATAAAACAGGATTCTCTGTCTAATTTTTGGGAACAACGGCCATAACTAAGTGTCACCGCTGTGTAACGGCATTTTGTTGTGGTCGTTTACGTGATTTTTGTTCACTCTGTTAAAACGGAGAAAAACAGTAATGGACACTACCTATAGCTTTTTGTCGCGGCCGTTTTCATGGTAACGGACCATTTTTAAAACCTTGGCTATAGCAGTTATTTAACAACACTGCTTCCACATCCAATTTTAATTGAGAGTTTATTTTTGAAAAATAGTTTGTTATTGAACCATGTAACACTAACACTTAAGGTTGAAGACTTATCCAACCCACGTACCACATTGACATGGGTGTGTTTGTTTTCGCTTAAAAAAAATGATTTTTTTTTAAAATAATCTATAGATTTTTGAGAAAAGCTATAGATTATTTCCATTTGTTTACTATCATAAAAAACTTTGAAGTGAAAAATGATTTTTTTAACAAACTGGATATTATTAAAAATCTGAAGCAAACACTATTAAAATAAAAAGAAGTTATTTTTTGGTAAAAAAAATCCAAAACAAACGGCCTCAATCACTTCCATTTTTAAAAATTATTACGAGTCTACGTGTCAATATCGAGTTCGGTGCATTGTAGATAGTAAGGCTGGCCTAGTTTATATTTCTGAGCACAATGTCTCTGCTGCACAAGCTCTAGTTTTAGTTTGTAAATGAAGTTGAATTCATTGTTTTAGTTCCAATTAATCAGAAGTCTAAGTTGAAATTGTTATCTAAGGACGATAAAAATGAAGAAGTAAATAAATAAATAAAATTAAAAAAAAAAGAAGATACCTGGTGATTTCAGTATGTGGTGGAAGTGGAGGAGGAAGAAGAAGTGAAGAATCATTATTGTCGTCTTCGTCGTCATCGGCTTCAGGGGGATCGATGTTGAGGTCAGCCAAAACAGCGAATTGTTTTCTCTTCAACCCTGCTGACCTCTCTTCTGAACCTCCTCCAAACTTCTCAGCCATTTCGACTCGAGTCAGTTAGGTTTCACATTCTTCATTTCACTTCATATGTGTACTTTTTTATGCCGGGACCCTCATTCTTGGTTTTTTTTTCTTTCTCTCTCTCTTATAATTGATTGAATAATAACATATAATTTTTTTTTTGTTTTTGTTTAATAGCAGTTTTGATCTAAGTATTACGATCTTGCGATTTTAGTTCCCTAATAAAATAAATTGCAACTTAACCGTCTAAGTACTGTCCCTTTGCAGTTTTGGCCCCTAGATCAATTTTGACCAAATCAACGCATATGTGACACCTCACTTAAGTGAGTGGGACACCACGTGTGTAATTTTCAATTTTAAAATAAATACAAATGCCACATGTGTAATACTTTAATTAAAAAAACAAAAAAAAACTCTTTCTTGCTATTCTCTCTCGTCTCCTCTCAGATCTCTTCTTCTCTCTTCATACCACTCTTTCTCAATTTCAGCCATTCATCCACCGACGGATGGTGGAGAGACTTCAAGGATGAGGATGGTGGTGGAATGGAAGGGTTTGTTTTCAGGGGAGAAGAGAGTGGAGGAGTAGGAAGATTTAGTGGCGGTGAAGAGATGTGTGAGGCGTTTGAAAACAGTCATTTGATGCATTGGTTTGTGGATGTAAGGAACGTCGAAAGAGGTGGTTAAACGAATGCGTGTAAAAACTGGGTGGCATGGGAG